>OJGZ01000792.1_pt1 | contig 8460 bp, 2 predicted proteins | sample 1595051 | NCBI WGS metagenome assembly OJGZ01 (sample SAMN05416800, study PRJEB24817) | seawater metagenome | isolation source: Sea water | place: Canada:Atlantic | collected 2013-07 | reverse complement strand
AATTAAAATTCCGTCCATAGATGTCAGCAACGCAAACTGAAAGATTGAATTTTTCCTCTGTAAAAAATAAGCCGGAATATCCCGACTTTTTGGACATTCAGATTAAATCCTTTCAGGATTTTTTCCAGTTGGAAACCAAATCAGAAGAAAGAGGCCAAGAAGGATTGTACAAAACCTTTTTGGAAAATTTCCCGATTACCGATACCCGCAACCAATTCGTTTTAGAGTTTTTAGACTATTTCGTAGATCCACCAAGATATTCCATCCAGGAATGTATTGAGCGCGGTCTTACCTATAGCGTACCTCTGAAGGCGCGTTTAAAACTGTACTGTACAGATGCCGAGCACGAAGATTTTGAAACAATAGTACAGGACGTTTACTTAGGTACAATCCCTTATATGACCCCAAGCGGAACTTTCTGCATCAACGGGGCCGAACGTGTTGTTGTTTCGCAGCTTCACCGTTCGCCAGGTGTTTTCTTTGGCCAGTCCTTCCACGCAAACGGAACTAAACTGTACTCTGCCCGTGTAATTCCTTTTAAAGGTTCATGGATTGAGTTTGCCACAGATATTAACAGCGTAATGTACGCGTACATTGACCGTAAGAAAAAATTACCTGTAACTACACTTTTCCGTGCCATTGGTTTTGAAAGGGATAAGGATATTCTTGAAATATTTGACCTTGCGGAAGAAGTTAAAGCTTCAAAAACGGGGCTTAAAAAATATATTGGCCGCAAACTAGCGGCACGTGTGCTAAAAACTTGGCATGAGGATTTCGTGGATGAAGATACAGGTGAAGTAGTTTCCATCGAACGTAACGAAATTATTTTGGACCGTGATACTGTTCTTGAAAAAGAGCATATTGACGAAATTATCGATTCAGGAACAAAAACAATCTTGTTGCATAAAGAGGATAACCTTCAGGCAGATTACGCCATTATCCACAATACACTGCAAAAAGACCCTACCAACTCAGAAAAGGAAGCGGTAGAACACATATACAGACAACTTCGTAATGCCGAACCACCCGATGAGGAAACGGCTCGTGGTATTATCCACAAACTATTCTTCAGTGACCAGAGATATAATCTTGGTGAGGTAGGGCGTTACAGAATGAACAAGAAACTGGGTCTTGATATCCCAATGGACAAGCAAGTGCTTACCAAGGAAGATATCATCACCATTGTGAAATATCTTATCGAGCTTATCAACTCTAAAGCTGAGATTGATGATATTGACCACCTTAGTAACCGTCGTGTACGTACTGTGGGTGAGCAATTGTCACAACAGTTTGGCGTTGGTCTTGCCCGTATGGCGCGTACCATTCGCGAGCGTATGAACGTTCGTGACAACGAGGTATTTACACCTATCGATTTGATTAATGCGAAAACACTTTCATCGGTAATCAACTCATTCTTTGGTACCAACCAGCTTTCACAGTTTATGGACCAGACCAACCCATTGGCAGAGATTACGCATAAGCGTCGTCTTTCGGCACTTGGGCCAGGTGGTCTTTCCCGTGAAAGAGCAGGTTTCGAGGTTCGTGACGTTCATTATACGCACTACGGTAGATTGTGTCCGATTGAAACTCCGGAAGGACCAAACATTGGTCTTATCTCTTCACTTGCAGTTTATGCGAAAGTGAACAATCTTGGTTTCATCGAGACACCATACCGTAAAGTTACGGATGGTAAAATCGACTTGAAACATGAGCCTGTTTATCTTTCTGCTGAAGAAGAAGAAGAAAAACACATTGCACAGGCAAACATTCCATTGTCTGACAAAGGTGAAATCGAAACCGATAAGGTAATTGCACGTATGGAAGGTGACTTCCCGCTTGTGGAACCAACGGTTGTAAATTATGCTGACGTTGCGCCAAACCAGATTGCATCTATCTCAGCATCGTTGATTCCATTCTTGGAGCATGATGATGCGAACCGTGCACTGATGGGCTCAAACATGATGCGCCAGGCGGTACCTTTGTTGATTGCTGATTCACCAATCGTGGGAACTGGTCTTGAAAGACAAGTTGCTTCCGATAGTCGTGTCTTGATAAATGCTGAGGGAGACGGTGTAGTAGAGTATGTTGATGCTAATGAAATTACAATCAAATATGACCGTACCGAGAACGAACGTATGGTAAGTTTTGATTCTGACGAAAAAACATATCAACTGGTAAAATTCAGAAAGACAAACCAGAGTACTTCCATTAACTTGAAGCCAATTGTTCGCAAAGGCGACAGAGTGAAAAAAGGACAGGTGCTTTGTCAAGGATATGCTACTGAAAAAGGAGAATTGGCCTTGGGCCGAAACATGAAGGTTGCCTTCATGCCTTGGAAAGGGTATAACTTTGAGGATGCGATCGTTATTTCTGAAAAAGTAGTTCGCGAAGATATTTTCACTTCCATACATATAGATGAATACTCTTTGGAGGTTCGCGATACCAAATTGGGTAACGAGGAATTGACAAACGATATTCCAAACGTATCTGAAGAAGCTACAAAAGATTTGGATGAATTCGGTATGATCCGAATTGGAGCCGAGGTAAAACCTGGCGATATCCTTATCGGAAAAATTACGCCTAAAGGAGAAAGCGACCCAACGCCGGAAGAAAAACTGCTTCGTGCCATTTTTGGTGACAAAGCAGGTGACGTTAAGGATGCTTCGCTAAAAGCTTCGCCATCGTTGAACGGGGTGGTGATTGACAAGAAATTGTTTGCCCGTGCCGTAAAAGATAAGCGCAAGCGTGCAAAAGATAAAGAGGACATCGCTGAACTTGAAGCAAAATACGAAGCAAAATTCGTAGCACTGCAAGATGTTTTGGTTGAAAAACTTTTCGCAATTGTAGGTGGAAAAACTGCTCAAGGTGTAAATAACGATCTTGGCGAAGTAGTTTTCCCTAAAGGTAAAAAGTTCACATTAAAAATGCTTCACGCGGTTGATGATTATACTCACTTAACTGGAGGTACTTGGACGACAGATGATGAAACCAATGTATTGGTGGCAGATTTAATGCACAACTATAAAATTAAGGAAAACGACCTTCAAGGTAACTTGCGACGTGAGAAGTTTACAATCTCTGTAGGAGATGAGCTTCCATCCGGAATTTTGAAACTTGCCAAAGTTTACATCGCTAAAAAGCGTAAACTAAAAGTAGGGGACAAGATGGCGGGACGTCACGGAAACAAAGGTATTGTAGCACGTATTGTACGTGAGGAAGATATGCCTTTCCTTGAAGACGGAACTCCTGTAGATATCGTGTTGAACCCACTTGGGGTACCATCGCGTATGAACATTGGGCAGATTTATGAAACCGTTCTTGGATGGGCCGGACAAAAGTTAGGTCGCAAATATGCAACCCCAATTTTTGACGGTGCAACTATTGACCAAATAAATGAATTGACCGATGAGGCTGGAATTCCAAGATTTGGACACACCTATCTATTTGATGGTGGCACCGGTAAGCGTTTTGATCAACCTGCAACCGTAGGTATTATCTATATGCTGAAACTAGGCCACATGGTAGATGATAAGATGCACGCACGTTCCATTGGTCCGTACTCACTAATTACGCAACAACCGCTTGGTGGTAAAGCACAATTTGGTGGTCAGCGTTTTGGAGAGATGGAAGTTTGGGCCTTGGAAGCATACGGTGCATCCAGCACGCTTAGAGAAATATTGACTGTTAAATCTGATGATGTTATTGGAAGGGCGAAAACCTACGAGGCAATCGTAAAAGGGGAAACCATGCCAGAACCAGGATTACCAGAATCTTTCAACGTACTTATGCACGAATTGAAAGGATTGGGTCTTGACATTAGATTAGAGGAATAATGATAATCCCCGCTCCGGTGGGGAATCATAAATTTCTTCCGAGGAAGTAAAAACCTCATTTAACAACAAAGTTTATTTTTAAATCATGATGAACAGAAATAAAGAAAACACAGTACAGAAATTCGACAAGATTTCTATTGGTTTGGCTTCCCCTGAATCCATTTTGGCGGAATCACGCGGCGAAGTATTAAAGCCCGAAACAATAAACTACCGTACGCACAAGCCTGAGCGTGACGGTCTTTTCTGTGAGCGCATCTTTGGTCCGGTAAAGGATTACGAATGTGCCTGTGGTAAATATAAAAGAATACGCTACAAAGGTATAGTTTGCGACCGTTGCGGGGTGGAAGTAACGGAGAAGAAAGTACGTCGTGACCGTGTAGGCCATATCAATTTGGTAGTTCCCGTGGCGCACATTTGGTACTTCCGAAGCCTTCCAAACAAGATTGGGTACCTTCTCGGGTTGCCTTCCAAGAAATTGGATATGATCATTTACTACGAACGTTACGTAGTAATTCAGCCAGGTATTGCAAAATATGAAGGTGGTGAGAATGTGAAGAAAATGGATTTCCTTACTGAAGAGGAATATCTTGCAATTCTTGATTCACTTCCGCAGGAAAACCAATATTTGGAAGAAACAGATCCAAATAAATTTATCGCGAAAATGGGAGCAGAGTGCTTGATCGATCTTTTACAAAGAATCGATTTGGATACACTTTCATATAATCTTCGCCATAAAGCAAACAACGAAACTTCAAAACAACGTAAAACTGAAGCGCTAAAGCGTCTTCAAGTTGTGGAGGCACTTCGTGATGCAAACAAAAACCGCGAAAACAAAGCCGAGTGGATGATTATGAAAGTAGTTCCGGTTATTCCACCAGAATTACGTCCATTGGTGCCGCTTGATGGTGGCCGTTTTGCAACTTCAGATTTGAACGATCTTTACCGTCGTGTAATTATACGTAACAACCGTTTGAAGCGATTGATGGAGATAAAAGCTCCAGAAGTGATCCTTCGTAACGAAAAGCGTATGCTTCAGGAATCGGTAGATTCATTGTTTGACAACACGCGTAAATCTTCCGCAGTTAAAACTGATAGTAACCGTCCATTGAAATCCCTTTCAGATTCCTTAAAAGGTAAACAAGGGCGTTTCCGTCAAAACTTGCTTGGTAAGCGTGTGGATTATTCTGCACGTTCGGTAATCGTCGTGGGACCGGAATTGAAATTGTTCGAGTGCGGTCTTCCAAAAGATATGGCTGCCGAACTTTACAAACCTTTCGTAATCCGTAAATTGATTGAAAGAGGAATTGTAAAAACAGTAAAATCTGCAAAGAAAATTATAGATAAAAAGGAGCCCGTAGTTTGGGATATTCTTGAAAATGTATTGAAAGGTCACCCAGTTATGCTTAACCGGGCCCCAACTTTGCACAGATTGGGTATTCAAGCGTTCCAGCCTAAACTGATTGAAGGAAAAGCGATTCAGCTTCACCCATTGGTTTGTACTGCATTTAACGCGGATTTCGATGGTGACCAGATGGCGGTTCACCTTCCACTTGGGCCAGAAGCAATTTTGGAATGCCAGCTTTTGATGCTTGCTTCACACAACATTTTGAACCCTGCAAACGGTAGTCCGGTTGCGGTTCCTTCACAGGATATGGTTTTGGGTCTATACTATATGACCAAGCTTAAGAAAACTATGGGTGATACTGTAGTTAAAGGTGAAGGACTTACTTTCTATTCAGCTGAAGAGGCTATTATTGCCTACAATGAAGGGCAAGTAGATTTAAATGCTGAAATAAAGATTAGAACGAAAGATTTCAACGAAAATGGTGAGTTGGTTAACCAAATCATCACCACAACTTTGGGAAGAGTAATCTTTAACGAAAAGGTTCCTGAAGAAGCTGGTTTTATAAATGAAGTATTGACTAAAAAGTCACTTCGTGATATTATCGGAAAAATCTTGAAAGTAACTTCTGTTCCTGTAACATCAGCGTTCCTTGACGAAATTAAAGGCCTTGGGTATAAATTCGCTTTTGAAGGTGGATTGTCTTTCAGCTTGGGTGATATCATTATCCCTGCTGAAAAGCAAAGTATGATTGATAACGCCAACGAACAAGTTGACGGTATTATCAACAGCTACAACATGGGACTTATTACGAACAACGAACGTTACAACCAGGTAATTGATATTTGGACTGCAACCAACGCTGAGCTTACCGAGCTTTCGATGAAACGAATCCGTGAGGACCAGCAAGGTTTCAACTCTGTGTATATGATGCTTGACTCTGGTGCGAGGGGTTCTAAGGAACAAATCCGTCAGTTAACAGGTATGCGTGGTTTGATGGCAAAACCTAAAAAATCAAACTCTGGTGGTGGCGAGATTATCGAGAACCCGATTCTTTCCAACTTTAAGGAAGGACTTTCAATTCTTGAATACTTTATCTCTACCCACGGGGCGCGTAAAGGTCTTGCGGATACGGCTCTTAAAACAGCCGATGCGGGTTACCTAACACGTCGTTTGGTAGATGTTTCACAAGATGTTATTATCAATATTGAAGATTGCTACACCCTTCGTGGAATTGAGGTTTCTGCCTTGAAGAAAAATGAAGAGGTTGTAGAATCCCTTCGCGATAGAATTGTAGGACGTACAGCACTTAACGATATTGTTAACCCATTGACTAAGGAATTGCTTGTTGCTTCTGGAGAACACATTACAGAAGAAATAGCAGATGCCATTGGAAAATCTCCGTTGGAAAGTGTTGAAGTTCGTTCTGCACTTACTTGTGAGGCTAAACAAGGAATCTGTTCACAGTGTTACGGTCGTAACCTTGCTACCAATAAAATGGTTCAGCGCGGAGAAGCCGTGGGTGTTGTGGCTGCACAATCCATTGGGGAACCAGGAACCCAGCTTACACTCCGTACTTTCCACGTAGGAGGTATTGCGGGGAACATTTCCGAAGAGAACAAATTGGTTGTCAGGTTTGACGGTAAAGCAGAGATTGAGGATCTTAAAACCGTTAAAGGTGAAGATAGCCAAGGCAAAACAGTTGATATTGTAATTTCACGTACTTCTGAAATTAAACTGGTTGACAAGAAAACCGGTATTACATTAAGTACCAATAACATTCCATACGGTTCCACACTTTATGTAAAGGATGGCGATAGCCTGAATGCTGGTGATGTGGTTTGTTCTTGGGATCCATACAACGGTGTAATTATTTCAGAATTTGCTGGAAAAATTAAATACGAAAACATTGTTCAAGGTTTAACCTATCAGGTAGAAATTGATGAGCAAACTGGTTTCCAAGAAAAAGTAATTTCCGAATCGAGAGATAAAAAGCGTATTCCAACCCTTCAAATTTTAGGGAAGAAAGACGAAGTTATCCGTAGCTATAACTTACCTGTTGGTGCTCACTTGATGGTAGACGATGGCGACAAGATTAAGATTGGTAAAGTACTGGTTAAAATTCCACGTAAATCAGCCAAAGCAGGTGATATTACGGGAGGTCTTCCACGAGTTACCGAACTTTTTGAAGCTCGTAATCCATCAAACCCAGCAGTAGTTAGCGAGATTGACGGTGTAGTTTCCTTCGGAAAAATTAAGCGTGGTAACCGCGAGATTATCGTTGAGTCCAAGTTGGGTGAATTGAAAAAGTATTTGGTGAAGCTTTCAAACCAAATCCTAGTTCAGGAAAACGATTACGTTCGCGCAGGAATGCCACTTTCTGATGGTTCCATTACTCCGGAAGATATCCTTCGCATTAAAGGCCCATCTGCAGTACAGCAATATCTTGTGAACGAAGTTCAGGAGGTGTACCGTCTGCAAGGGGTGAAGATCAACGACAAGCACTTTGAAGTTGTGGTTCGCCAGATGATGCGTAAAGTACAGATCCAAGATCCGGGAGATACAACTTTCCTTGAAGACCAATTGGCGCATAAAGATGATTTCATCGAAGAAAACGATAAAATCTTTGGAATGAAGGTTGTCACCAACGCTGGAGATTCTGAAAACTTGAAGGAAGGCCAAATCCTTTCTCCACGTACGCTTCGCGATGAGAACTCTTTATTGAGAAGAAACGATAAAGTACTTGCGGAAGCGCGCGATGCGGTTCCTGCAACGGCCACTCCAGTACTTCAGGGTATTACGAGAGCGTCGTTACAAACCAAGTCATTCATCTCTGCGGCTTCCTTCCAGGAAACCACCAAAGTATTGAACGAAGCTGCAGTTGCAGGTAAGGTTGATACCTTGGAAGGCTTGAAAGAAAATGTAATTGTAGGACATAAAATACCAGCCGGTACCGGTATGCGTAGATATGACACTATCATTGTAGGTTCTAAAGAAGAGCTTGAGGAGATGAACCGCGTAAAGCAAGAAGTAAATTATAACTAGTAATTTTAGATATACGATGTACGATTTTAGATTTTTAAATCGTACATCGTAAATCGTACATTGTAAATCAGATATGGCAGATCAAAAAAAAGAAGAACCCAAACAAGGGCAGATAAATATTGAACTTGATGAGACTGTGGCACAAGGTATTTACAGTAACCTAGCCATCATAAACCATTCTGTTTCTGAACTGTCTCTTATACACATCTGACGCTGCCGACGAGCGATCTAGTGTAGATC
>OJGZ01000787.1_pt1 | contig 8496 bp, 6 predicted proteins | sample 1595051 | NCBI WGS metagenome assembly OJGZ01 (sample SAMN05416800, study PRJEB24817) | seawater metagenome | isolation source: Sea water | place: Canada:Atlantic | collected 2013-07 | reverse complement strand
CGCGATGCTGTCGCGGATCAGGGCTTTTTCTGTGCTCATCCAGGGGAATTGAAGGTCATCATCAGCGCCCATGGGGCCTCCCATGATGACCAGTACATCAAAATCCGCCGGGGTGGGCAGGGCGCCATCGGCAAACAACAGGGAGTGACGAATGCTGATGTCCCGTTCCTGAAACCAGGCCTCCATGGCGCCTAGTTGCTCGAACGGAACATGAGACAAGTAATGAACACGCATGGCTGTTCCTTCTTTGTATTGTTGGCAATCCCCAGTTGACGTTGCGCCTACAAGTACACAGTTTGAAAGCTGGCTAGAGGCTCATCCTTTTCATCGAATAACGTTAACCATTCGCCATCAATTCGGAAGTGATCACTAGCTTTGATCGCTTTAAAGAAAAGATCTTCAATGACGCTGGTGGAGCAGGCTTTGCGCGTGGTTGCTAGATCGGACAATGCCAGTTGATGGTCGTCGAGCAGGTAGTTGCCGCTAAGGCTGTTGCAGCTGCCATGTCCTTTGACGTTGCCCTCGGCGTTAAAAGTGAGGGTGGGAACGTGTGCGGAGTTGCCAAGAATAATGCGGTCTTCACCTAGGTGAGTTAACTGCCAGCGGGTATTGATTAGCTCGGCGGTGGGGAGTTGGCAATTATCCATACCTGTTTCCAGTTCGAAACTTTCCACAATTAAAGCGGTCTCGGTGCTGTCTGCCTGTTGGCCGGGGACCTTGCGTACCAAGCCGCTAACGATGGCGACCCGGGGTTGCTGCGGGTAGCGGATAGCGTTGTCGTAGGCTGACAGTAAATCGCCACTTTGCGGGCCACGAATGAGCAGTTGTTGATCGCTGTTGCATAGAGTGAAGATATCCCGGTGCTGGCCAGGTTTGCCGCGGGTAATGGCGCCGCGCAGGGTTTCACTGTCCGTCATTACTTCGTTGAGTGGCAGGATAATATCGGCAAAACCTTGTTTGTTACCTTTCAGGGTTACCGCGTCGGACTGATAGAAGAGTCCTCCATCGGCCACAATTTGGCTGATAATCTGGTATTCGTGGTCTGTTTTCAGATCCTCGGGCAGATAATAAAGGCGGAAGGGCACGTCCGTTTTGTCTTCATCCAGCCGGATCAGGCGTTTGGAAATGAGCTGGGCGGTAGGGTCACTGGTATCGATCTGGTTGTCCAGCAGCGCCACGGTGAGGACGGCATTGTCGGGCAGCTCACTGTTCTGCGGGCGGGTGGCGGTACCGCTGATATGGGCCACGGCCAAGTTAGCACGCTGGTAGTCGCCGCTGAACAATGGCGAGGAGGAGGCATTGTCCGTTTCTTCATTGATATCTGAGCCGGACTCTTCTGTGTTTTCGCTATTGGCTTCTTTTAGGTTTGATGGCGATGAGGTAGTCGGCGTAAGGGTCAGTAAGTCATCTTGTTGTTGGCCGCTGGCGGTGGCCTCAGTGACTTTTTTTTCACGATTGTCCAAGTAGTGGAATGTGAAGTTGTCCTCCTGTTGCTCCCAGCGCAGCCCCTGAAGGTTTGTGTCGGCGGGAAGGTAGAGGTCTCCATTGGCTTCAAGTACCAGCACTTGCTGGTCACTTTGCCACACTCCGGCAATGCCATCGGTGCTGTTGCTGTCGCTGCCGGCGGAGGAGGGTTGGTTGTTGTCATTGTCGCTACAGCCCAGTAGGGCTAGGCCGCTAAAACACAGAGCGGCAAAGGGGACGGCATACTGCTTCATTGTGTGTTTCCTTCGGGGGGCGCGGTGGGTTCAGGTGGCGGTGGCAGGGGCACGGTTCCCGGGTCGGGAATGCGCACCAGCGCCATTTGCGCCTGAATCCAGCTTGCCCGTTGTTGTACGTAGTCGGTGGGGCCTTTGAAATCGTAAAGATTGGGACGCGGCAGCATGGCGGCTAGCTGTGCTGCCTGTAAGGGCGATAGCTGCGCGGCGCTGATCTGGAAATAATGTTGGGCAGCCGCTTCGGCACCGTAAATTTGGTGCCCCCATTGGGCCACATTCAGGTAGAGCTCAAGGATGCGGCGTTTGCTCAGTCCAATTTCCAGCATCAGGGCAATAACCGCTTCCTGCGCTTTGCGGGTATAGGTGCGCTCGCCGGAGAGGTACAGGTTTTTGGCCAGTTGCTGGGTAATGGTGGAGCCACCAGCCACAGGCTTGCCTGCTTCCATATTGCGCTTCAGCGCATAGCGGATACCTTCCCAGTCAAAACCGGTGTGCTGCGTGAAATGGGCGTCTTCGGAAATCAGCACGGCCCGTTTCAGGTAATCACTGATCTGATCGTAATCACGCCAGTCTTGCTGCACATTGCCCTGCTTCTGGGCGCGGTGCATATAGGCGCTGCTGTCTGGATTGTGGTGTTGCAGGCGCAGCACCTGGCCCAAATACCAGAGCTGGGCCAGTGTCGCTACCACAAATAGCAGGGCGAGAAACTGTAACAAGCGTCGTCGAAACGTCATGATTGGCGCTGACCGGGTCAGCTTTTCTTCTCCCTGAGCTTTTAAGGTCCCGGATGCTATGTTAACCGGGAAGCCCTTTAACAGGCTCCAATTGTCGGTGAAAGTTCCGGCTTTGTCAGGTGGCGCTAGCTACGAGGGGCTAAGGCGTTCAAAAAGTGAACATGGGGCGGGGACGCCAGGGATACACATTATTTTGGACAAATGCCATGCAGGGTGTGCTAGTTGGGGCTGTTACCGTTGCAATCGTGCTGCTGGGGGCGTTGTTGTTTCAGCGTAGCCGGTTGAGGTTGGCTCAGGTAAAAGACAGTGAAGTGCGTTTTCGGCTGGCCATGAAGCATTCTGCTATAGGTATGGCGTTGCTGAGCCCTCGCGGAGAGTGGCAAGCGGTTAACCATGCCTTGTGTGACCTGATGAATTATGACGAAGAGTTGCTGTTGGGCTCCAGTTATCAGGTTATTACCCACCCGGATGACCAGCTCAAGAGCCGGAGTATGCTAGAGGACCTGTTGGCTGGCGAGATCGAGGGCTATTCGCTGGAACAACGATTTATAGCTAGTGGCGGAGAGTCGATTTGGGTGCGATTGTCGGTGTCGTCCGTTAGTGCTGAGGGGGCGGTCAGTTATCTGGTTGCTCAGGTGGAGAACATCCATGCGGCTAAATTGTCCGAACAGGCATTGCAAGAGAGTCGCCAGCGCTTGCAAATGGCGCTGGAGGTGGGTGGTGTAGGCATTTGGCAGTATAGCCCTCAAAATAACGTGTTGTTCTGGGATGAGCGCATGTATGAGCTGTATGGCCTGCAACCGGGGGCGCCAGGGGATGGCTCTCTGGATATTTGGCGAAATAGTGTGCACCCGGACGATTACACTGAGATCACTACAGCATTCCAGCGTGTTATTGATGGCGGGGAAGATTTGGATGCGGAGTTTCGTGTTTGTTGGCCGGGGGGCGAAATTCGGCATATCCGTGTGCGAGCGGAAACCGTAGCTAGGGCCGATGGAGGGGACGCGCTGGTGCTGGGCACCAACTGGGATGTGACGGCAGAAAAGAGCATGCAGCAGTCGCTGGCCCATGAGAAAGAGCGTTTGCGCGTTACGCTGACCTCTATTGCCGATGGGGTGGTCGCCACGGATGAAGCCGGCCGCGTGACCTTTATGAACCCGGTAGCAGAGTCTCTTACGGGTTGGCGAGAAGAAGAAGCAGAAGGGATGCCGGTGGGCGATGTGCTGAAGCTGAGTGAAGATAATGTCAGCGGCCCGTCCCCTAACCCCATCACGGTGGCGTTGAACGGCGGAGATGTCTGCTTCTTGCGCGAGGGCAGTATGTTGCAAAATCGCGATGGCAGCCGCTACGAAATTCAGGATTCCGCGGCTCCGCTCAAGTCCGCAGAGGGCCAGGTAACCGGAGCCGTGATGGTGTTTCGCGATGTTACCACTCGGCGGGCTATGCAGAAGAAGTTACGTTATCACGCTACCCGTGATGCCTTGACCGGCCTCACCAATCGACGGGAATTTGAAAATACCCTGCTGGAATCCCTAGACGAAGAAGGCCCAGAGAACAACATACTGTGTTTTATCGATCTGGATCGTTTTAAAGTGGTGAATGACACCGCTGGCCATGTGGCGGGTGATGCCCTGTTGCGTGAATGCGCGCAGGTGATTGGCCGTCAGGTTCGTGAGGGGGATGTGGTCGCTCGCCTGGGCGGCGACGAGTTCGGTTTGTTGCTACGCCACTGCCAAGCCCAGTGCGCGACTCAGATTGCTGAAAGCGTGATTGCCGCCTTGGGCGATATCCGGTTTGCTTGGAATGAATCACTTTACGACATTGGCGCAAGCGTTGGGTTGGTTCAGCTGGATGCTGACGTGAGTACTGTGGAAGAAGCTATGAGCCGGGCAGATGTGGCCTGCTACGCGGCCAAGCATCGGGGCCGTAATCAGGTTTCTGTGTATACCTCTGACGACAGTGAGGCCTCTCGCCGTCACCTGGAACTGCAGATGGCCGCGGGCTTGCGCGAATCCCTAGAATCGAATCGTTTCCTGCTTTACGCACAAGAAATTCGGCCCATCGACCCCCGCTCGGAACAATCGCATTACGAGGTGTTGTTGCGTCTGCGAGATCGCAATGGCGACATCCTTAGCCCCGGCGCCTTTATTCCGGCGGCAGAGCGCTATCAAATGATGCCGCACATTGACCGCTGGGTGTTGACTCAACTGTTGATTACGCTCAGCGAAGACTTGGCTGCCTTGCCGCACTTGAATCTCGCGATCAATTTATCGGCTACCTCGCTAGACGATCCGACGTTTATTCCATTTCTGGAATCTCTGCTCAATCAGACTCAGCTGTCTCCTGAGCGGCTCACCTTCGAAATCACCGAAACCACCGTGGTCAATCAGTTATCCTCTGCCAGTGACTTGCTTGGGCGTATTCGTGAGCAAGGCTGCAAGGTGGCGCTGGATGATTTTGGTAGCGGCTTCAGTTCGTTCAATTACCTGAAACATTTCCCGGTTGATGTTATCAAAATTGACGGAAGCTTTGTGCGCAACCTGCTGCACTCCAGCGTGGATCGCACTATTGTGGAGTCCATTAACGAGGTGGCCCATCGGCTGGGCGTGCAAACGGTGGCGGAATATGTGGAGGAGCTTGCCCTGATTCCCGTGTTGGAAGAAGCCGGCGTTGATTTTGTGCAAGGCTACGCTATCGGTAGGCCCCAACCATTAAGTGCGTTGTTTGAGCAGCAGCAACCAGAGGGGCTTGGGCTTAGCGGGAAGGTATTGGCTGGCCGTTAGCAATGGGGGCGCCGCGTGCAACTCCAATAATAAAGAGCCGCTGGCACTCTTTCAGTCAGGGGGAAGCTTTCCCCGGTGTTTTCAGTTGGATATCTGCCTGCCAGTGCTTCAACTTCTGGGTCATGGAAGGTTGGGCCGTCTCTTCTTGCAATTCCAATGCCCGCCTCTGGAGCCGGTTTTCGGCGTTTTTCGTGCTTCCGGTACTGTCTTTTTTCAGGTCGGTCTGGGGGATGCGGCTTAGGCCGTCATAATCCAGCCCATACTGGTAATCCTGTTCATACACATCGTTCCCACGGATGTAATCGTAGCGCTCCCCATAAGCCGGAGGGGTGTGGCAGCGAATGCCAGCAGTGACCCTGCAGCCAGTACGGTCCGTTGCCATTCTCTGTGCGGCATGGGGCTCTCCAGTTAGGCAAGCTAGTGAGTGAGGCAGGCTTGTTACAGGTTTGCTAGTTCGTTAGTTATTTCCTATCGCTTCAATGAAAGCATCCAAATTTACCAATCGCCATAAAGGCCCCATTCTTGTTCTCGACGAAAACATTAACGCAATCGTTTTACCGATAACTTAGGGAGTCTTGGACACATGGCACTGATCAACAGCGAAATCCAACCGTTCAACGCCACCGCATTCAAGCAGGGCGAATTTGTAGACATTTCAGAAGCGGATGTTAAGGGAAAGTGGGCGATCTTCTTTTTCTATCCCGCCGACTTCACCTTTGTTTGCCCTACTGAGTTGGGCGATGTGGCCGACAAGTATGAAGAGCTGCAGAAAATGGGCGTAGAAGTCTTCTCTGTATCCACCGATACCCACTTCACCCACAAAGCATGGCACGACACCTCCGACACCATCGGCAAGATTAATTACTTCATGGTGGGAGACCAGACCGGCAACATCACCAATAACTTTGGTGTAATGCGTGAAGGCCAAGGCCTGGCTGACCGCGCTACCTTCCTGATTGATCCAGATGGTGTAATCCAGGCAATGGAAATTACAGCTGAAGGTATCGGCCGTGATGCGGACGATCTGCTGCGCAAGGTAAAAGCGGCCCAGTATGTTCGCAACAACCCTGGCGAAGTTTGCCCGGCGAAATGGAAAGAAGGTGAAGCCACTCTTGCCCCGTCTCTGGACTTGGTCGGCAAGATCTAATCTCGCTTCCGATTGTAACAACCCTAGCGACAGTGCCGGGGTTGTTACCCCTTGAATGCTTAAGTTAATGAACACTCTATTTATAGTGAGGGGATACCCATGCTCACGAATGAAATTTTGCAGGCTCTTAAGGGCTACGCCGCCAACATGCAGAAGAAAGTCTCTTTTGTGCTGCAAAGCGGATCCCATGACAAACGCGAGGAACTGGTAACGTTTCTTTCCAGTATCGCGGGTGTCAGTGACAATCTCGCGTTCGAAGAACGGGATCTGGGTGACAGGCTCCGTAGTCCAATCAGTTTTCTGTTAGAAGCCGATGGTGAAGACACCGGTATCCGTTTCTCCGGTATTCCCGCAGGCCATGAATTCAATTCCTTGGTGTTAGCGTTTCTACATGCATCTGGGACCGAAATTAAACTGGACGCGGGTCTTCAGCGCATGGTGGCTAAGGCCAAAGGCGACATGCATTTTGAAGTGTTTATTAGCCTGAGCTGCCATAACTGCCCAGATGTGGTTCAGGCGCTGAATCAGTTCGCCTTGTTGAACCCCAATATCCGTACGGAAATGATCGACGGGGGGTTGTTTCAGGATGTGGTCAGTGACAGGAACATTCAGGGTGTGCCCAGCGTTTACTTGAACGGCGAGTTGTTCGCCAATGGCAAGGTTACCGCCGCTGAGTTGATCGATAAGCTGTTGGCCTACGACCCAAGCCTCGCTGAAGCCGGTGTCGGAGAAAAACTGCCATTGCAGGACGTTACCGTTATCGGGGGCGGCCCGGCGGGTGTTTCCGCCGCAATTTACAGCGCCCGTAAAGGTTTGAAGGTCACCCTGATCGCCGATCGTATTGGTGGGCAGGTGAAAGACACCATGGATATCGAAAACCTGATCTCCGTAAAGAAAACCACCGGCCCGGAACTGTCTGGTGCGCTGCAGGCGCATATGAGCGAATACGATGTGACAGTAAAAGAGCATCTGAGAGTGGCTCGTGTGGAGAAAGGCGATATTAAGACCGTGGTTTTGTCTTCCGGTGAAGCTATCGACACCAAGACGATTATCGTGGCCACCGGCGCCAAGTGGCGCGAACTGGGTGTGCCTGGTGAAAAGGAAAATATCGGCAATGGTGTGGCTTACTGCCCACACTGTGATGGTCCCTTCTTCAAGGGCAAGGATGTCGCTGTCATTGGTGGTGGCAACTCTGGCATCGAAGCTGCGCTGGATTTGGCCGGTATCGTTAAATCAGTGAATGTATTCGAGTTCATGCCAGAGCTGAAAGCGGACAAGGTGCTGGTGGACAAGGCTGAAGCCAAAGCCAACATTACCATTCACCGGAACGTGGCAACCAATCAGATAATGGCCAGTAACGGCAAGGTAGATGCCATTGAATACATTGACCGTGATACTGAGCAATTACATCGACTGCCCTTGCATGGGGTGTTTGTGCAGATCGGACTGGTGCCCAACAGTGACTTTCTAGACGGGGTGGTTGAGCGTAGTCGGTTTGGAGAAATTGAAATCAACGAGAAGTGCCAGACATCGCAAGAGGGAATTTATGCGGCTGGTGATGTGACCACCGTGCCGTACAAACAGATTGTTATTAGTATGGGCGAAGGCTCTAAGGCTTCCCTGGCTGCTTTTGAATACCTGCTGACACAGAGCGATCGTCTTGATGCCCTGTATGAAAATGACAAGGATGTGCAGAAGGTCGCAGCGGTTGCCTGACCCCAGCGGTAAACAGAAAGTCACGGGTATACATAGCGGAAAACGGTACCTTAGATTTGCCGCAATCGCTTGCCCTAGCCAGTGCTATCGGCATGGCGCTCAGTAGTGTGGCCTTCTGTGCTGAAGTTGGTAGCTTGTACCTAGGCTTTCTCTGGGCGATGGTTTCATCACTGAGGCGGCTGTCATGTCTGCTGGTCTCGCTGCCTGGGTTTTGATATGAGTGAAAGGGATTAGGGGCGGCGCAGCGCAGACATCAAATGCGCCGCCTAAATTTACTCCAATGTGTCCGTTCCGTTAGTAAATTTTGAGAGCGTGAATTGTTGTTAACATAAAACAGGGGGCAGATATGAGCAGAGCTAAAACTGCGGAACGCAGAATGCAATATTCCAGCAACCGGG
>OJGZ01000784.1_pt1 | contig 8559 bp, 6 predicted proteins | sample 1595051 | NCBI WGS metagenome assembly OJGZ01 (sample SAMN05416800, study PRJEB24817) | seawater metagenome | isolation source: Sea water | place: Canada:Atlantic | collected 2013-07 | reverse complement strand
TAGTACGGTCTCGTGGGCTCGGAGATGTGTATAAGAGACAGTCCCTATCTCGTGTCACGCCTTGTTATGCATTTTCGAGCCTTGAAATCAGCTTGCTTTGTACCGCGCGCCACGTGCCATTCTCTCCGTCTTCCTCCCAGAGCTCCTGCAGTTCAGAGCCAGCGAGGATTTTCTTGACCGCCGCTAGCGCCTGCATGGCGTGAGTTGCGTCTATTTGAGGCCTCTTTCCAAACAGAATGCCCTGCTTCTTTTCGAGCCAAACCCCAAGCTCTTTGGGGATGAAGGATGTGTCGCCTGACACTGATGCAGCGATAACTTCCGCAGCGGCAAGAGCCTCAGCACAATCGGGAGACTCCAAATACTCCTCTTCACTCAGCACTCGATTTATCGGGTTCATTAGCACATCCAAACCTTTGGACTTCTCGAGCTCACAAACCCAATCACCTGCATCGTCATTCCCGAAATTATCTTCACTCCACGCACCCACTAAATGTCTCCTTTGTGTAGATAACGCCCGCTTAAAGCGCGCGAGGTACCAGCGTCGTCTTTGACGCGATTGTTATAGAAATTAGCCATGCATCATGGCACCTACTATCCGAGGGGTTTCTGAGTCTTCAACAGCCCCTCTATAGCCACAATCGATACAATTCTCTTGTTCAGGGTATATGAAGATCCATTGATCAGAAGATTGGTCGTACTCAATGGACATTTGCTCAACGTCTGCGCCGTATGTTTGTTGTAGGAATTCCCTGACCTGTCCCTCCGTAAGTTGAGCTCCCCTTGTAACGGTGCAGCCGACCAATGCCACAGACACTGCTAACCAAGCTCTCATTTGCGATCCCTATAACGCCAAACTCAGCGGACTAATTGAGCGCAGCGAAATTTGATCCGCTGCAGTTTCTTGTTAGATGATTAATGATTACGCATAGAAAAAAAGATAGTTATACATAATTATCTGGCATGCATTCGGGAATTGGAAAGAATATTGCGCAACCAGTTTCCTTGGCGCCTTCCAGCTTTCCCTCTATTAATTTTCCTGACTCAGAAAAGCGGAGCTCTAACCTGTTGAAGCCAAATGGGATAAGTAAAGGTATTGGTACAATCATAACAAGCGCAGCACCTCTCCAGGCCAAGCTTTCACGATAGGTCCAAACCTCACCTCCCCCCTTAGTCGTTCTCGTTGAATCTGGCATCCCTAAATACGCAATTGCACTTTCTTTATCCTCTACCACCCACTTATTTTTTCCCTGTAGGTGTACAAACCTCTGCTCCGTAGATTCAGTAGTAATGATGTAGCCTCCAACACAGCCACTCAAAGACATAAGAACCATCAAAACAGTGATCAGCTTCATCGAATTTCCATCTAACGCCAAAAGCAGCGGCCGAGCGTAGCGAGGTCCAGCCCCGCAGGGGCGATGCTGCCTTTTCTTGTTAAATGCTTCCCGTTCATTTGACCTGATTCAGAAATGCGATGAGTTTTCCGGGATTGATTTCACCACCACAGCCAAGCTTGTTCCAGAGATCGAATATCTCCTGCTCTGCACTTGTAGGGCTACGGCCACCACCACCGCCGCCACCACATTCACCACATGAGAGCGAAAGATCAATCCCGTTCTGGTCTATGTGGATTCGAATACAGACAGGCAGGCCGTCATCTTGGCGCCTGCGTATCTGCTCATTCAGAAAGCCTTTGTTGATCTCTGAGGCGCTGTATTTCTGTCCGTTGATATCTATCTCGATCATCCTTAATCCACCTAGGGTTGTAGCATTTAACGCCGGCCATCATGCGCTGGTCGCATGCATGGCATTGTTATGCTTCTTCAGTTTCGACATTTTTTGGCATTGAAGCCTCAAGAATGGCTTGCCGAAGTCCTTTCGCGAGAAAAAAGACACCTGCAATGCCAGAGACATACGCAAAATAGCCAATATATAGACCAGACTCAGTCTCATTTCCAAGCCCCAAAACACCTTTAAGAAAACCAGCAACCACTGGAATTATCACCAAAAACAGAAGCGCATTCTTCAGAAGCTTCTTACCCTTCTCCCCTGCTGTATTCGCAATCCCATTAAGAGTAATAACCAGGTAGGCGCTTGCTGCGAACATAGCGCCCGTCATAAGACCATTAAGTAATTGCATTCTTCTCCCTTATTTAATGCATAACAGCGTATTCAGTCGAACGATTCGACATATCTTTTTTCGACATAATTCTGGACTGAGAAGCGCCTGTTTCAGCTAAAATTCCCAGCAAACACAATAATCTGAAGAGATTTTGAGAACCGTTCTCAGCCGACAAAACTCGAATGAGCGGCTTATTTCCCGTATTTCCCAGCATTCCCCATTCCCTGAAAATCACTTTATATCAACTGTTTAGCTTTTTCTGTAAGCTATATCCTACAAGCAAGACGCCCTCGTCCGGTGAGCACGGGGCAGGGACCGCCCGCGCAGACACAAAAAAACCCGGGGACTTGCGTCGCCCGGGCTTGAGGAGTGTAGCTCTGGTTATCGCTCTCCCTTAGCGATCTTCGTACCGTTGGTGTTTGAAGAAGATGCCGGTGTCGCCGAACTGGGACAGGGTGAACGGGGATGCCATGACCAGCTCACCGACTTTGGTGGCGCTGTTGCGGCGTTCACGGGCGTAGCGTGCGGTGACCCAGGGCCAGATGGACGTTTTGATGGACTTGGAGGTCGCGTAAACGTCATACACCTTGGTGCCGGGGTTCAGGGCGGTCAGGTCGTCACGGAAGTCGTGGGGCGCGGTGCTGATAGTGTTCTTCAAATCACCGTTGGGCACGAAATAAACCTGAGACGGGGTGTTGGCATTGCTCACTGACGAACCATCCTGATTCACCTTGGCCATGTCACTCATGACGACCAGCGTCGGCTTTCTGGACACCAGCGAGAACAGCGTGGTTGTGCCGAGGGTTTCGTTCACTTCCGGCTGGACATAGTTGGACAGCTCGTTGGCAAAGATGTTGTGGTTATCGCCCTGCCCGCTAAGGGTATAGAGCGCGGACACGTTCTCGGAACGCTTGCCGTCCACCATCAGTTTCAGCGCCAGCCCCGGTGCAAAGCCACGGTCCGACGGATCGCCAGTCACCGACAGGCGCAGCAGGCCGTGATCTGCTCCCTGGAACAGGCCGGTGTAGCCATGGCCTGCCGTCGGCACGAACTGCACCTTGGCCAGCGCACCGCGAGGGTGAATCGGCTTGCTGTAGCCCGGCGGGCTCACGTCGGTGACATCCTGCACTTTCTTCCACAGGACGGAGTTGATCAGGCCGCCAATATCGATGGGTTCGATGGCCGGCACTTCACCGTCTTCGTAGCTGGTACGCAGGGCGCCGTTGACCCACAGGTGGTCCTGTTTCGCCTGGGCAGACCAGGACTGGTAGTCCTCTGGAATTTTCAGGCCCCAGGGTTTGAAGGCGTTATCCATGCCCACCAGGCTGCTGGCCAGGTTCGGGTAGTGGCGACGGATGATGTCGACCATGGTGTTCTCTTCTACCCAGTCGATCCCTTCAGCGGTGTAAACCTCGTCGGTGTAATCGGTGGTGAAGAAGCGGTCGGTCATCAGGCGGCGTGACGCATTGAGGATAAAGATCTGGAAAGACGTTTCGCCGAAGCCGAAGCCTTCCGGGCGCGTCTCTTCCGCCAGCTGGCCCACCAGGGTATCGATCATTTCGATATCGTTGTTGTACAGCGCCTTCAGGTCAGCCACCAGCTGCGGATCACTGGATAACTGCTCGAAGCTGGTAAGCGGCTTGAGGCCGATCTGGCGACGGAACTCGTTGTAACGGGGCACACCACGCTCACGGTCACGCAGCACGTCGATGGCCGCCATATCAATGTCGCCAATCAGCGGCATGGACAGGTTACGCAGGAAGTCCGGGTAGTTGTTCAGTGTCAGCGCACCCGGGTGGGTGATACCGAAGGAGTACCACAGACGATCCTGCCCCACGTCGGTCAGCAGATCTTCCGCATCACCGTTGCGGGTGTCCTGCAGCAGAATTTCTTCGTCCACCACGTTGGAGCCGATGTCGTAGACCTTGATCTCGTCACGCAGCAACGGGTGCATGCGATACACGGAAACAAATTCTTCGGTGAGGGTGTAGGGCACGCCGTAGTTGTTCGGGGTGCGCGAGCCCACCAGGCCAGCCAGGGCGTGTTCGATGGAGCTGGTATCGCCCTGCCCCAGATCGTTATCGATACCGAGCAGGTTGAAGATGCCGCCCAGTTCACCCAGATTGTTGTTCAACTCGTCCAGGTCATCCTGGAATTTGTCGCGCTTGTCACGGTCACCGCCCAGGCCCCACCAGTTGGCGTACATGGCACGCTCGAGCACCGGGTTGGCGAGAATCGCCGGGGTCCATTCCACGGTGTGGATTTTGGCCATCAAGGCAGCGTTAATCAGCCGGGCATGGTCGTAGAGCCACTGATCGGAAGCACCGGGGTTGTTCGCCTTGAGCATATCCGCAATGGCGTTGTGCTCTTGCGTAAACAGGTGGTGCAGCATACTCAGGCCCACCCACCAGTTTTCATTGAAACCGGTAACGGGTTTGCCACTGAGGAAGTCTGTTGGCAAACGGCCATTGCTGTCGACTTTCAGCTTACCGTCCACAAAGGAACGCACTTCGTCGTTGGTTTCCTTGTCACTGCCATACAGCTGCGAGCCATCCCACCAGTGGGTGTTGATGTTCTCGTAGGTCACCAGGGATTCATCGCCGCTGACGTCCGGGTCCGGGCGGGTACGCTGCACGGACATGGTGCCGGAGCCCAGCACGTCGCCAGCCGGCAGCGGAAATTCGATCGGGTTGGCGTCGGTACGCGGGCCATGATCGAACCAGTCATGGACCATGAACTGGATCCAGGAGGTGGCGATGAAGTTCAGGGTGGTGGCGGGTTTGAAATCGCCGCCCCGGGACATGATCAGGTTACTGACTTCCCGCGGGTTCGGGGTCAGCAGATTGCCGCTTTCCGATTCCGCAAAAGACGAGGCCGGATCCACGTTACGGCCAAAGTTCACATTGGCGGAGCCTTCCGCCGGATTATCCAGGATATTACAGGTACCGTCTTCGGTACGGGCCACATGGCTGCGCTCATCGCAGACGATACTGGCGTTTTTTTCACCCCAGCTTTCCATGTCGAACATATTGTTTTCGAGCAGATCTTCCCGTTGACCGGCAAGAACCAGCAGGGCGCCCATTACGCCAAGTGAACCGAACTTGGTCAGGGCTGGCCAGGTAACCCAGGGGGACATAGCCATGATAAACCTCCGTCGTTTTTATTCTCGGGGTATGTCTGATGACAACGACGGCACTCTAGCAATGGGGTCACCCCCTCCACCCCCTCCCCCGGGAGGGGGTGGAGGGGGAAAACGAAAAAGCGCGAACGGGTTCAAGGTTTGGAATGGCAGCTACGAGCTTCGAGCTACGAGGCGCGGGATTGGGTTTGCTTCATCTCGAAAGCCGTGCCCGCGATCATGCGTACGTGCACGGGCACGGGCACGGCGCTCAAAAAAATGGGCATTCCTCGCGCCTCGTAGCTCGAAGCTTATGTTTATCTAGGCGTGGCGCGCAGCACGGCTTCGGTACGATTGGAGACACCCAGCTTGCTGTAGATGTTTTTCAGGTGCCATTTGGTGGTGGTGACAGAAACGCCAGTGCATTCACTGATCTGGGCATTGCTCATGCCGCTTTGCAGCAACTCAAAAATTTCGTTTTCCTTGGGGGTAAGGACGGAATCCGGATCCACTTCCAGGGGATCACTGGCCGGGGTGGCGTTGAATACCGCCGGAAACAGCCCGGTATAGAAATCCGGCAACAGCAACTGCCCTGCCGACCACAACCGATTCATCAACCCCGCCAGGCCTGGCGCTTCATCAAACACGGAGCGATTGATGTTGAGCAGACCATAGCGGGTGATCAACGCATCCACCTTGCGGCTTTGTTCGGTGGCCGTGGCGGCTTTTGAGGTAAGCACCAGCAGGTTGGCCTCAATGATGGAAGCCCGGGTCTTGATGCCCGCCCCTTTCACCACCGCCAACAACCGGCGCAACAGTGTTTCTGCCTCCGCATTACGGCCATGGGCCATCAGCCAGTACACTGCGGCCAGCCCGCACCGCTCCCAGCTCTGGCTATACATGGACGCCTCACCCTCGAGGTTTTCTTCCACCCAGGCCGCCAACTCAAAACGGTCCACTACCACATCCAGCCGCTGCCAGTTGCCGGTGAGTAACGCCTGACGCGTCATCTCCAGCACTGCCATGCTGACAAAACGTTCGTAATTCCCCAGCTGCAAAATGCCCAACAGTTTCTCCAGCATCCGCTCGGCGCTTTTCTGCTTTCCCTGCAGATGCTGCAGCCGTGACAGGGTGAGATAAACCGTGGATATCACTTCTGTCGCGGAAGCAGACGAGACCATGGGCAGCAGGTCTTCACATACCTGCTGCGCTTCTTCCAGGCGATTCTGGTCGTATAACACCACCACCATGCCGGTGGCCCACAACGACCAGGTGGGGCAATCCCTGCGGGTGTTGTTAAAGTTCTCGACGATGAAGGCCACCGCTTCACCAATGTGGCCAAGCTGCTGGTTGGCCAACGCAGTGATCAAGCCGGCATAGCCCGCCGTAAAACGCTGCCCCAGCCGCAACAACACGTCCCGGGCCTGGGAGGAAAAGGCCAGCGCGGACTCCAGGCGACCATGCTGCAAGTGGTAATAAGCCACCATGGCCAGCGAGAAGGCACGGATATCCCGGTGGCCGCTGCTTTCCATAAGCAACGAAAGATTAGCCCCTTCCATGAAGTCGGTATCGTGCTGGAATAACTGCAAATGCAGCTCCAGAAAATCCACCGTCTGACTGTGATGGTATCGAGCCTCCTTACCGGAAAAGTCCTGCTCCTTGAGAGCATCAAGATAATAGCGGGCGCGAAAGAATCGCCGTGACAGGGTCAGCGTGCTGATCAGGGGAGCCGCCAGCTCAAGGCGGCCCAGTATAGTTTCATCGTCCAGGGTTTCAGCCCATTCAAGAATGTGGCTGGAATACCCTTCCTGCAGCCAGAACTCGAAACTTTTTTCCAGGCAGTTACCGAACAGCGCAGCATCACCGGTGCGCCAGGCATGCCAGACGGCCTGTTCGAAATTGCCGGTCTTGATGAAGTAACGGGTCGCCCGCCGGTGAATCGGCACAATGCAGTCGGGCATCTCGATTTTCAGCCGGGCCTGGAGAAAATCCCGCAGCAAGGCGTGATAGCGATAGCTGGCCGGCTTGCCTGGCACCGGTACCAGAAAAAGCTCCCGGCTGGTGAGTTCATCAATCAACCGTGCGGACTGGCGGGTTTGCAGAATTTCATCGCCAAGCTCGGCGTTGACGGTGTCCAGCAGGGCACTTTGCATGAACAAGGTGCGCGCAGAATCCGGCAGCCCCTTGAGCACCGCATGCCCAAAATAATCCATGATTTCCGGCTGGCTGGCGTTAAAGTCCTGCAGGGTTTGCATCCCCGACCGAATCCCTGCCAGCAGGGCAATTTTCACCCCGGCCACCCAGCCTTCGGTAATCGCCATCAGGTGATCCAGTGCCTGCTCTTCCAGGGCCTCACCGCCCAGCCGTTGATTCAGTTCGCTCACCTCGCTGCGCCGCACTTTCAGGTCAACAGCACTGATCTCCAGTACCTTGTCGTCCAGCCGCAGCCGGCTGACGTCAAACAATGGCTGGGTGCGGCTGGCAATAATCAGGTGCACATTATCGGGCGGATCTGCCAGCAAGGTAGCGATCACACTGAGCGTTTCTTCGCTCTGGATATGCTGAAAGTCGTCGAACACGATAAACAGCGGCAATGCCACTTGCTGCAGGGCGTCATACAGTGAGTCGGCAATGGACGACGGCGGCAGCTCGGACACGTCGAACGGCATAAACCAGGAGGTATCAAACGCCGGCACCGCGGCCCGGGTTTTCTCGGCGAAACGGCGCAAGAACCGCACCGGGTCATCATCGGCGCGCTGTAACCCCATCTGCACCACATGGCGCTCGCCGGGCTGCGCCTGCCACTGGTTCAACAAGGTGGACTTGCCGGCACCAGCCGGGGCCAGTAACAAGGTTAACGGCACCCGGTTCGACTGGTTCAGAAGGGTGACAAGGTCTGCACGATAAAACCGGCCACTCAGGGGCCGGGGCGTCTCCGAGCTGGGCATAGCAATCGCTTCCTGGCGTCTTTTATTATTTTTCAGTGAGTTAGTGCATTCCCGCACGCACTCTGGGTGTTTCTTTAATAGGCAATTTAGCGGATAGCGGCACGGTATACACGTACCGGGTTCGCATTTCACTTGGACTGCCGTGCAATATTTTAGCCTCGTAGTGACGACAATAAGCAGCCTGACGCCCGGTGCCGGACAACTGAAACCGGGCTTTACCACGAAGCACTGGATCAGGGGCAGGCGCCCTTCGCGGTGGAACCATCGCGCCCACAAAAAGCGGAGTGAGCCCCATCTACCAACAAGCACAAAAAAGCCCTCTTCCCTGTCTCTTATACACATCTGACGCTGCCGACGAGCGATCTAGTGTAGAT
>OJGZ01000783.1_pt1 | contig 8564 bp, 5 predicted proteins | sample 1595051 | NCBI WGS metagenome assembly OJGZ01 (sample SAMN05416800, study PRJEB24817) | seawater metagenome | isolation source: Sea water | place: Canada:Atlantic | collected 2013-07 | reverse complement strand
TTCTGTTTTTCTGTTTACTTTCCTTATTTTTATTAAATCCGTCGTAAAATCACAGAGGAGGACTGGGAAAACTAGGCCAGTATGATAGAATGAAATTCTGGTCTAAACATTCCAGTCCGCCGTAGGCGCGATGGCGGGGTGGGACAACAGAACTTGTTGATAATGGCAAAACAGGTATCCTTGTTCCTGTGAAATCCCCGGATATTCTGGCAGATGCCTTGATGGAAATTATGAAAAACAAGGACCTAATGTTACTTGGTAAGGCTGGACGTGAAAAGATTGAAAAAGAATTTAGTATTAACAGTTGCGTAGATAAATATAATAAAGTCTACGATAGGATTTTGAGAAAATAATATGTGTGGATTTACAGGATTTATAGATTTTAAACGCGAATACAAAGCAAGCCAACTTGATAAAATCACCCAAAAAATGGCAGCTGAAATAGACTATCGCGGTCCAGATGATTGGGGTGTTTGGTCAGATGAATCTTGTGGTGTTTCGTTGGGTCACCGTCGTTTATCCATTCAAGATTTATCCCCTTTGGGTCACCAGCCGATGCAGTCAGTTTCGGGTCGTTATTGGATGGTTTATAATGGGGAAGTCTATAATGCCCCCGATATAAGGCAAGAACTGGAAGGAAAAGGTTGTCAATTTAAAGGGTCTTCAGATACAGAGGTTATGTTGACAGCCTTTGATGTTTGGGGGGTGAAAAAATCTGTCCAGAAATTTATTGGTATGTGGGGTTTTGCTTTATGGGATCGGCAAGATAAGGCCTTAATTTTGTGCCGTGACCGCCTTGGTATTAAGCCGGTTTATTGGGGGATGAATAAACATACTTTGTTTTTCGGATCATCATTGAAAAGTTTCAGGTCTCATCCACAGTGGGCGCCGGGATTGGATAAAGATGCTTTGTCTTCATATTTCAGGTTTAGTTATGTGCCTGCCCCTTATTCAATTTATCAAGGGGTGAAAAAACAAAAACCGGGGACAATTATTACAATAAAATCACAAGATAATATTCAAGAAGAAGAATATTGGTCAATGCAAGATGTCTATAACAAAGGGCAGACGGCCCCTTTAGAAATTTCTGATAAAGACGCGATTGATCAATTAGAAGTTATTTTAAAAGATGCGGTCGATAAACGTATGTTGGCAGATGTTCCATTGGGCGCATTTTTATCTGGCGGATATGATAGTTCTTTAGTCGTGGCCTTAATGCAATCACAAAGCCAAAAGCCAGTTAAAACATTTTCAATAGGCTTTAATGAGGCTGATTATAACGAAGCCCAACATGCAAAGAAAGTCGCAGCCCATCTTAAAACAGATCATTATGAATTATATGTCAGCCCAGCACAGGCCCAAAGTGTTATTCCCGATTTACCAAAATATTATGATGAACCTTTTGCGGATTCATCCCAAATACCAACTTATTTAGTATCAAAATTGGCCCGTCAACATGTGACTGTAAGTCTTTCCGGGGATGGAGGAGATGAGTTTTTTGCAGGATATAATCGTTATAGTTTGGGAATGGATGTTTGGCGCAAGTTACGAAAAATACCAGGGTTTATGCATAACCCCCTGTCTTTGGCTTTGGATAAAATGCCTTCAAATGTATGGGAATCTTTGGCGCAATTAATACCTGCCAGCAAGCGTCCAAAAAATATATCATCAAAAATACAAAAATTATCAGAAGTCCTTAAAATGGATTCCGGCATTGATTTTTATAAATCTTTGGTCAGTCAGTGGATTCATCCTGATATTTTGGTTCAGGGGGGGCAAGAAAAAGATTTGGATCTATGGAATTTGAAACCACAAGGATCCAACTTTACCAGCCATATGCAATTATTGGACAGTCTAACTTATTTGCCAGATGATATTTTGACAAAAGTTGATCGGGCAAGTATGGCAGTAAGCTTGGAAGCGCGGGTGCCACTTCTGGATCACCGAGTTGCTGAATATGCTTGGCAATTGCCCCATAATATGAAAGTCCGTGATGGAAAAAGTAAATGGATCTTGCGTGAATTGCTGTATCGTTATATTCCAAAAGAAATGATGGAGCGGCCAAAAATGGGATTTGGGGTTCCGATTGATTCTTGGCTACGGGGTGATTTGCGTGATTGGGCCGAAGATTTGTTAAGTGAAAAATCTTTGAATAAGACAGGTATTTTAAACCCAGATCCTATCCGGGAAAAATGGATTCAGCACACAAAACATCATAAAAATTGGCATTATTCTTTATGGCCAGTTCTTATGTTTGTTGCCTGGCATCGGTATTATAAATAAGAAAGGAAACAAAATGAGAGTTATTATATTTTTAATGTGTCTGTTCTTAAGCCAAGTTTCTACGGCAGCACAGAAAAAACATCACCTGGAGAATTTGGCAGTTTTAATTCCTTCGTGTGATAAGTATGCCGAAGCTTGGCCTGGATTTTTCAAGTTATTAGATAAGTATTGGCCTCAGTTAGATAATAAAATTTATTTGATTGGTGGACATAAAAAATTTGAAAGAAAAAATCTTTATAATATTAGTATCGTGAATGAAAAAAGTTGGTCTGATAATGTTTTACAAGTTTTGAATATCATTGAAGAAGACTACGTTATGATTTTCCTTGAAGATTATTATATTACTAAGCCTGTAAATCAAGAAAACCTGATTAGATATTATGAAATAATGAAACAAGAGGGCGCAGCCAATCTTGTTTTGGCGCCGGGAGAATACCTTAATAAGCACCCTGTGGAAAAGGGATTGGCCTATATGAAGCCTGAACAACCTTATAGGACATCATTACAAGCGGTCATATGGAAAAAAGATATCTTGAAAAAACTGTTAAAATCAGGGGAATCACCTTGGGAGTTTGAGTTGGTAGGAACCGTTAGAACTCATGGGATGAAGGAACCTTTTATGATTTCTACTGATAAACCCATTCCTTATTCTGGTGTAATTAGGAAAGGCCATTGGTGGCGTGATATTGATAGTTTAATAGAAAAAGAAGGAATCGTCTTAGATCGGAAGCTGCCAAAAGAGAGTTTTTTCAGAGAAAAATATATAGAAATAATGGGTTGGATATCTGTAAATATTAATCAACCTATTAAAAGGTTTTTTGGACTTGAGCACAAAACTTTGACCACTGGATGGTTTTAGCGCATAAGAAAAATTCGGCCAAGTTTTTACAACCAGCTTTCCCTAATATTTATGGGGAAGGCCAGGGTATGGAAAAAAGCATGAAAAACAATAAAGTATTACTGCATTTTCAGAAGATTTTTATGTGACTTAGAACCCGGGGATAGAAATTCAAAATCACCGTTCTGGTATTTTTATAAGAATAGGTAAGATTAAGCCCCGTATCTTGGGTGATAAAAAACAGCTTTAATTTATTAAGGCTGCAGATTTATTCATCAATACCGTCATACCTTTGCCGTCAGAAGATTCATCAACAATAGACTTATTATTCTTCAGAAGGCTCATCAACAGAAACTTCATCAACAGAAACTTCATCAACAGGGACCCCTGCAGAATTTTCCATTTGATCTTCGTTTAAGTCATTTTCTACAGCTTCATCATCTTCGCGAATACAGTCAGCCGATACCACTTTTTCTTTATCATCGATACGGAACAAACGCACACCTTGTGTCTTGCGACTTGCAATGCGAACTTGGTTGATGGGGCTACGGATTAATTTGCCGCCATTGGTCACCAACATAATATCATCGCTGTCTTCGACGATGACAGAGGAAACCATAAGGCCGGTTTTATCTGTAATTTCCATATTGGCAATACCCATTCCCCCACGGGAAGATAAGCGATATTCAAATGTGGATGATCTTTTTCCGAACCCTTTTTCTGTAATGGTTAACAAGAATTGTTCGTTTCCTTGCATTTCATTAAAGCGTTCTTCGGTTAAGTTAACCGTTGGAATATCAGAGTCTTCGGACCTTAATGCACGGGATTTTTTCAAGTATTCGTCCCGTTCTTCAACAGTAAACTTACTGTGTTGAAGAATGGACATCGAAATAATATGATCATCCTTGGTCAGTTTTATACCCCGAACCCCCATGGAATTGCGGCCTGCAAACACACGGATATTTGTTACAGGGAAACGGATACATTTTCCTTGATGGGTTGCCAAAAAGACATCTGAATCTTCGTCGCAAACAGATACGTTCACAAGGGATTCCCCACTATCTAACTTCATGGCAATTTTACCATTGGAACGAATATTTGTGAAATCTGATAATTTATTGCGACGTACAGTTCCTTTGCTTGTGGCAAACATAATGTCCAAGTTTTCCCATTGGGATACGTCTTCAGGCATGGCCATAAGGGTCGATATATTTTCATTTTTGGACAAAGGCAAGATATTAACCATGGCTTTCCCTAAAGATGTGGCAGAACCGATTGGCAGCATATATACCTTTAAGGCATAGGTGATCCCATGGTCAGAGAAAAATAGAATCGGCGTATGTGTGTGGGCAACAAAGACACTTTCGACAAAGTCTTCATCCCGTGTTCCCATACCAGAACGACCTTTCCCACCGCGGCGCTGTGCCCGGTAAGTTGAAAGCGGAACACGCTTGATATAACCTTTGTGACTGACCGTTACGACCATATCTTCCTGTTGGATCAAGTCTTCAGTCGCGGTTGTGATATCTTCGTCAGAAAAATCTGATTTACGTGGGGTTGCGAACTTGTCTTTTACCTCCACTAGCTCCTCTTTCAAGATACGGAACAGGTGGTCTCTATTACTTAAAATGGAAAGGTATTCTTTTATTTGTTCAATAATACCATGTAATTCATCAGATATTTTATTGCGTTCCAGACCAGTTAAGCGGTGTAAGCGCAAATCTAGAATAGCCTTGGCCTGAACCTCGCTTAGTTGATATGTTTCAGGGTCAGGTTGATTTTCATCTAGAATTTCAACCAATCGAATCAAAGGTTTTATATCTTTTGTTGGCCATTGTTTTGTGATTAATTGTTCCCGCGCAACTGCCGGATCTTTTGCTGCCCGGATAATGGCAATGGCTTCGTCAATATTGGCCACTGCAATGGCAAGTCCCAATAATGTATGGGCCTTATCACGGGCTTTGCGAAGTTCAAAACGCGTACGACGCGTAATAACTTCTTCGCGGAAACGGATGAAGTTTTTAATAATGTCTTTCAACGACATTGTCTCGGGCTTGCCACCATTTAATGCCAGAGTATTAATTCCAAAGCTTGTTTGAACAGGCGTGTGCTTGTAAAGTTGATTTAGAACAACAGAGGCATCAGCATCTTTTTTAATTTCAATAACAACACGCACCCCATTACGGTCGGATTCATCGCGCAAATCGGAAATACCTTCAACAATTTTTGCATTCACTGTTTCCGCAATACGTTCAACCATGCGGGCTTTGTTAACTTGGTAAGGGGTTTCTGTGATGATAATGGCTTGGCGATCTTTACGAATTTCTTCAATATTTGATTTACTGCGCATTATAATGGACCCACGTCCAGTTTTAAAGGCATCTAAAATACCACGACGCCCTAAAATAGTTCCCCCAGTTGGGAAGTCAGGGCCTGGTACAATCTGCATTAATTCTTCGATGGAAATATCATGGTTATCAATATACGCACAACAGGCGTCAATAACTTCCCCCAAGTTATGAGGCGGAATATTTGTGGCCATGCCGACAGCGATACCACCAGCCCCGTTTACAAGAATATTTGGGAATCTTGCCGGAAGAACCGTTGGTTCTTTTGAACTTTCATCATAGTTTGCCTGGAAATCAACTGTATCTTTGTCAATGTCATAAAGCATGAAATGGGCAGGGTGGGAAAGGCGTGCTTCGGTATAACGCATTGCCGCTGCTTCATCCCCATCCATGGAACCATAGTTTCCTTGCCCGTCAACCAAAGGGACGCGCATAGAAAAGGGTTGGGCCATCCGGACCATGGCATTGTAAATAGAGGCATCGCCATGGGGATGATATTTACCCATAACGTCCCCGACTACGCGGGCAGATTTTCTGTAAGGTTTATTGTAATCAAGACCGCCTTCTTTCATAGAGAAAAGAATACGGCGATGAACTGGTTTCAAGCCATCTCTGACATCTGGAAGGGCGCGTGAGACGATGACGCTCATGGCATAGTCCAAATAGGACTTTTTCATTTCGTCTTCAAGAATGATAGGAATAATCGAAGAAGTTGAATTCAAATCTTTAATGTTATCGCTCACTTAATATACCTCTGTAATCCAAATTAAATCTTAAAAAGGGATGTCATCATCTAAATCATCATACTTCCCCGTCGTTGATGATGTGTCTGGAACTGATTGGTTCATGCTTTCTGGGCCAGGATCTTGATTTAAGGCGCCAAAGTTGCTGCCCGAAGATCCTTTGGAATCAAGCATTGTCAATTCCCCACGGAATTTTGGCAACACAACTTCTGTTGTATACTTTTCTTGACCAGTATTGTCAGTCCATTTTCTGGTCTGTAACTGACCTTCGATATAAAGTTTCGATCCTTTTTTAACGTATCTTTCAACAACTTCAGCCAACTTATCATTGAAAATAACAACGCGATGCCATTCTGTGCGTTCGCGGCGTTCGCCTGTATTTCGGTCTTTCCAATTTTCAGAAGTTGCCAAAGAAAAGGTTACAATTTTTGCCCCATCTTGGGAATGGCGAACTTCGGGGTCGCGACCCAGGTTTCCTACAATAATTACTTTGTTTACGCTGCCAGCCATATATGTTTGATCCTTAAATTTTTGATTAAATAAGATGAAATTACTATAGACGACCTGCGGCAAAATCACAAGGTATAAAGTCTATTTATTTGGGAGGGAATTTGATAAGGTGGTGGGCACTACAGGATTCGAACCTGTGACCCTCTGATTAAAAGTCAGATGCTCTACCGGCTGAGCTAAGTGCCCTCACCACGTGGTCAATATAGTTAGGATGGTCTTGAAGGTCAACAGTAAAATGCAAAAAAGGCAAAATTTTATTTTAGTTCATAGAAAAAACCCTGTCAGAAATAACTAACAGGGCCTTTAAAACAATCAATTAATGTGACGATTAGTCAATCAATTGAAGGTTTGCAGCAGCTTGACGACCTTTTTGTGTCGCAACTTCAAAGCTTACTTTTTGGTTTTCTTGTAAACCAGTCAAACCAGCTTTTTCAACAGCGCTGATATGAACGAAAACATCACTGTTTCCGTCTTCTGGTGTAATGAATCCAAAACCTTTAGTTGGGTTAAACCATTTAACAGTTCCAATAGCCATATTATTCTCCTTAGTGCTAATTAGATTAAAAATCGCAATGATGATGAAGTCAGGTCTTTAGGTTAAAAATACAGGAAATAATACTTGGCGTTCGAATATTCTGGAACTGTAAAGTCAAGAAAGTCGTAGAAAGTAGAATTACGTATTAATCAAATTGAGCCCATCCCCAGTTACATTACTTAGGCTGAATATAGTGCATGTCATTTCCAATTTCAATTAGAAATATGAAAATAAGTGAACTTTTATGCCAATGGTTTCATAAAAAGGCTGTAATAAATATTTTTTATTAGAATATGGGACGGTTGACCGTTAAAAATAAATAGGTAATACTGTCAGTTATATAGTATTTAACAGGGTATAAAATTCAGTAGGGGCATCATGAAGTTAATCAAACTATTTATTGTTTTCGCAGTCATATCAAATCCGTTTACCGCCGTATCTAGAACAGAAGGTGGAAGGGGAACAGTACATGTTATTTCGCGTGGAAGTGACGCTGCCGCGGCAAGCGCAGCAGGAGCCGCCGTCGCGGATTACCATGAAATGGATATTCCAGACGTTCGGGAATCAGATAGAAACTTAAGAAAAGAATCTGTTGTCAGAGCCCTAAGAAGGGGGGCTGCCGATGCGTCTTTGGATGTTGGCCGCCCGTTATCACGCGTATTTATGTCTTCAGGAGAAAAGTCAGACGTTAGGCTTTCTGTGCCAACAGGTGCCTTTGTTAATGGGGACAACAAGCTTTTTTACGATAAAGACCGTCAACCAAAAGAAGGGTCAGAGCCGTTACCATTTGCGAGAGCTACCCAAAAAAGTGCGGGGCACCCCTATCCAGAATCCCGAGTGCCAAATTATAGCGAACCTTTAAATGCCGTGGATTATTTAAATAGCAAAATGTATACCCCAAGGGAGTTATGCTTAAAAAGCAGCCGTGATGCCATTACAGCTGGAGAACCAGCAAGGTGTATTTCATTAATGAATGACCTTCTTGTTAAAATAAACGCTGGTTTTGATAAGCTTTCGGATCACGCAGGAATTCACAAAATTTTTTATGAATATCAGGTTGTTGCAAATACATGTGTAAGAACTTTTGAAAAGAGTGATTGTGATATGAAAAATTTTGGCAAGACTGTTTACCAAAGGGCACAGTTATTAAATAAAAACTTTCAAAGTTTAACTTGGGCATACAACGTATATCTTAAAGTTTCCCGTACGGATGGAATGGGGTTGGACTTTTTAGGTCTTGATGCTTCTTTTGGTGCAGCAGCAAGTGCCCCGGCACCATCGGCACCACCGGCCAGACCAAGTGCAGC
>OJGZ01000780.1_pt1 | contig 8601 bp, 7 predicted proteins | sample 1595051 | NCBI WGS metagenome assembly OJGZ01 (sample SAMN05416800, study PRJEB24817) | seawater metagenome | isolation source: Sea water | place: Canada:Atlantic | collected 2013-07 | reverse complement strand
CTACACTAGATCGCTCGTCGGCAGCGTCAGATGTGTATAAGAGACAGTCGTGGAAGTGATCATTGCCCCGACCATCGCACGAGAAGCAGTGGAGCTGGTCGCCGCCAAGAAGAACGTACGCCTGCTTGCCTGTGGCGAGTTCGATGGCGAACGCGCCAAATCCATGGACTACAAACGCGTCACCGGTGGCCTGCTGGTTCAGGATCGTGACCTGGGCATGGTAGCGATGGAAGACGTCAAGGTGGTCAGCGAGCGTGAACCATCCGAACAGGAGCTGAACGACCTGCTTTTCGCCTGGGAAGTGGCCAAGTACGTCAAGTCCAACGCCATTGTCTACGCCAAGGCGGGCCGCACCATCGGCGTGGGAGCCGGCCAGATGAGCCGCGTCTACAGCGCCAGGATTGCCGGCATCAAAGCCGCCGATGAAGGCCTTGAGGTAAAAGGCTCGGTGATGGCGTCCGATGCGTTCTTCCCCTTCCGGGATGGTATCGACGCCGCCGCAGAAGCCGGCATTACCGCCGTGATCCAGCCCGGCGGCTCCATGCGTGACCAGGAAGTGATCGACGCAGCCAACCAGCACGGCATTGCCATGGTGTTTACCGGCATGCGCCACTTCCGGCACTAATCCGACACACAGGAACCGATCATGAATATTCTTGTTATAGGCTCCGGCGGACGCGAACACGCACTGGCCTGGAAAGCCGCTCAATCACCGGACGCTGACCGGGTGTTTGTTGCCCCCGGCAACGCCGGCACCGCCCGCGAGCCAGGCCTGGAAAACATCAACATTGACGTGATGGATCTCAACGGCCTGGCGGACTTTGCCGCGGCCAATAACGTGGGACTGACCATTGTCGGCCCCGAGGCGCCGCTGGTTGATGGCATTGTAGACCTGTTCGAAGAGCGTGGTTTGCGGGTGTTCGGCCCCAGTGCCGGTGCCGCACAGCTGGAAGGCTCCAAGGCCTTCACCAAGGACTTTCTGGATCGCCAGAACATTCCCACCGCCGCCTACGCCAATTTCACCGACGTGGACCAGGCACTGGATTATGTACGCAAGCAGGGCGCACCCATCGTGGTGAAAGCCGATGGCCTGGCTGCGGGCAAAGGCGTGATTGTTGCCATGACGCTGAAGGAGGCGGAAGACGCCATCCGCGACATGCTGGCCGGTAACGCCTTTGGTGATGCAGGCAACCGCGTCGTGGTTGAGGAATTCCTGGATGGCGAAGAAGCCAGCTTTATCGTCATGGTAGATGGCGAGCACGTATTACCCATGGCGACCTCCCAGGACCATAAGCGTGTGGGCGACGGTGACACCGGTCCGAATACCGGTGGCATGGGGGCCTACTCCCCGGCTCCTGTGGTCACTCAGGATGTCCATAAGCGAATCATGGACGAAGTAATCTATCCCACCGTGCGCGGCATGGCCGCGGAAGGCCACCCCTACAAAGGTTTCCTGTACGCCGGCCTGATGATCGATGGCGAAGGTACCCCCAAGGTCATTGAATTCAACTGCCGCTTTGGCGATCCGGAAACCCAGCCCATCATGCTGCGGATGAAATCGGATCTGGTGGAACTCTGCGGGGCTGCCATTGACGGCAAGCTTGACCAGTGCCGTTCAGACTGGGACGAGCGCGCTTCCGTGGGCATCGTGCTGGCTGCGGGCGGCTATCCTGGCAGCTACAACAAGGGCGACGTCATATCCGGGCTGCCAGAATCGGAAACCGAGGGCGAGAAGGTCTTCCACGCCGGTACCCGTTTGAACGGGGAACAGGTGGCTACCAACGGTGGACGAGTGCTGTGCGCCACGGCCCTGGGCAATACCGTCACAGAGGCACAGAAGCGCGCCTACGAGGTAGCTGCGCGCATTTCATGGGACGGTGCCTTCTATCGCAAGGACATTGCCTATCGCGCGATTGCCAGGGAAAACACCTGATAGCGCAGGCCCGAATCTGCCCACTCTTCGCAAGGAACGCTCTGATGGCTCAACGATCTGTCCTGTCGACCCTCTCAATACTGATCATCACCTTGATGATCAGTGCCTGTTCCCGCCAGGCTCTGTATGACAACGCCATTGGCTGGGAACGCTCCAGTGCCGGGCTGGAGGAATCCAGTATCACCGTTGGTGAGATGACCATTGCCTACCTGAGCAATGCAGAGCCGGTGGACGGCGACACCATCGTGCTCGTCCATGGCTTTGGCGCCAACAAGGACAACTGGACCCGACTGGCGCGGCAGTTGACGGATGAGTTCAACGTTTACGCCATCGACCTGCCCGGCCATGGTGACAGCAGCAAGGAGCTGGACCTGGGATATCGATTCGAGGATCAGGTCAGGCACCTGTCGAGGATTCTCGATGCTCTGGGCGTCCAGAGAGCGCACATGATGGGCAACTCCATGGGCGGCGCCATCACCGCTCTCTATGCAGCGACCTACCCGGACCAGATCCTCACCGCCACCCTCTTTGATCCGGCGGGAATTTTTGAGTACGACAGCGAGTTGGTCAGCCTGGTCATGGGCGGTGACAATCCGCTGATCCCCTCCCAGGAGGGCGACTTTGAACGCCTGGTTGATTTTGCGCTGGAGAAGAAACCCTTCGTGCCCTGGCCCATTTACGACGTCATGGAAGAGAAGGCCATTGCCAACCGCGACGTCAACGAAGTGATTTTCGATGCCATCCGGGATACCGGTTACGAGGATGACTTCCGCAATGCCATCACCCGCATCCAGGCACCGGTTCTGGTGGTCTGGGGTATGGAAGACCGGGTGATCAATTATCGCAACGCTGATGTGTTCGTCGAGCGAATCCCAGATGCCCGTAAAGTGCTTCTGGAAGGCGTCGGCCACGCCCCCATGGTCGAGGTGCCAGAAGAATCCGCACGCTTGTTCCGCGAGTTCGTCGCAACCGCCACCGGCCAGGGAAAGTGATCGCCAACGCGTGATAACTGGCACGACAAGTCAGTTTTGACTACACGGCCCGACGGAAACACGGTAGCCTTGCCAGAGCCTCGTTTCTAAACCGTGAAGTGACCCATGCCCGAAGCACTATGGATATCCTTTGCCTTTGTCCTCGGCCTGACGGTCAAAGCCATTGGCCTGCCGCCCCTGGTGGGATACCTGGCAGCAGGGTTTGTGCTGAGCGGTCTCTCCGCCGCCACTGACCTGGCCATTGAAGCTACCGATGTTCTTGAACACATCGCCCACCTGGGCGTCCTGTTGCTGCTGTTTACCGTTGGCCTGAAGCTGAAGCTACGTTCCATCATCAGCCCTGAAGTCATCGGCGGCAGCCTGCTTCACTTTGGCATCACCTGTGCGGTGTTTACCCCCGGCCTCTACCTGCTGATGGAACTCACGTGGCAGACTGCATTTCTGCTCGCCATCGCACTCTCCTTTTCCAGTACCGTGCTGGCCGCCAAGGTGCTGGAAACCAAGCGTGAACTGAGAGCCTTCCATGGGCGTGTCGCCATCGGAATCCTGATCATGCAGGATCTGATTGCCCTCGTGGTGATGAGTCTGGCCGCCGGCCAGACGCCCTCCCAGTGGGCGCTGATCATCTTTGGTCTGCCCCTGCTCAGACCGCTGCTGTTCAAACTGCTGGATGCCAGTGGTCACGATGAGTTGCTGGTTCTGCTCGGGCTCCTGCTGGCTCTGGTTCTTGGCGGGCTCGGTTTTGAAGCAGTGGGGCTGAGCTCGGAGCTTGGCGCCCTGGTGCTTGGCGCCATGCTGGCCAACCACCCACGTGCCCAGGAACTGGCCAAGTCGCTATGGAGCGTAAAGGAAATGTTCCTGGTGGGCTTTTTCCTGCAGATTGGCATCGGCGGCCTGCCGGATGGTGAGGCATTGCTGTTTGCAGCCGTAGCGCTGCTGGTAGTGCCCCTGAAAGGGGTGCTGTTTTTCTTCCTGTTGCTGGCCTTCCGCCTGCGCTCTCGCAGCAGTTTCCTGAGCGCCCTGTCACTGACCAACTATAGTGAATTTGGCCTTATCGTGGCCAGTGTCGCCCTGCCGGAGTGGCTGGTCCCCCTGGCCATCACCGTGGCACTGTCCTTCGTGGTGTCTGCCCCCGTGAACCGGCTTTCCCACACGGTCTATGAGCGCTTCAGTGCCCGTCTGGCTCCCTTTGAGAGCCAGCGGCGCCACCCCGACGAACAACCGATCTCCCTGGGCAACACCAGATTACTGGTGATGGGTATGGGCCGTACCGGCTCAGCCGCCTATGACCAGCTTGCTCGTGAGGAGCCACTGATCAAGGCGCTTGACTCCGACCCGGCAAAGGTGGAAAAACACCAGAAGGAAGGACGAAATGTGGTCTTCGGAGATGCGGAGGACATCTCTTTCTGGCAGGGGCTGCACATGCCGGCGGTTGAAGCCGTCATCCTTGCCATGGGCGACATCGAAGGCAAACTGATCGCCGCCAGAAACCTTCGGAAAAAGGGCTTCACCGGCTATATTGTGGCGCATACCCTGTACGCCGACGAAGCAGAGCGAATTCGCGAAGCCGGTGCGGACGAGGCTTACCTGACCATGAGTGAAACCGGCGTCGCCCTGGCAAGCCAGGTGTTGCATCGCGACCGCCAGGCACCATCACCAACGGAGAACGCAAAAGCCTGATGCACGAACTCAAGGCTCCGGATAACAGCATGATGACCCAGATGACCTCCCTCCACGAGGAGCGTCTGGATTTCGTATTGCGTACCCTGAAGTCGACTGGGGCAAGGCGTGTACTCGACCTGGGTTGCGGTTCCGGCTCCCTGCTCTACCGCATGCTTGCCGACCCACAGTTCGAGAGCATAACCGGCCTTGAGGATTCCGGCGTGTCTCTTCAGCAGGCCCGTGCTGTGCTCGCTGAATACCTGTGCGAAGAAACTCCGAGGATCCGGCTGGTCCGCGGTTCCTACGCCGAGAGCAATCCTGCCCTGACCGGCTACGATGCGGCCGCCATGGTGGAAACCATTGAACATGTCCGGCCAGAGCAGCTGTCGAGGGTGGAACGCGCGGTGTTCGGGGAATACCGGCCAGGGTATCTGTTCATGACCACGCCAAATCGGGAGTACAACCCCCTGTTCGACCTGGCGCCGGGTGAATTCCGCGAGGAAGACCACAAATTCGAATGGGACAGGCCCAAGTTCCAGCGCTGGGCCCGTGGTGTGGCCGAGCGCAACGGCTATGACGTGCGATTTGGAGGCATTGGAGACTACGTACCCGACGTTGGGCACCCTACCCAGACAGCATTTTTTACCCGCCGGGACTGATCACCGGGTTCGACGCCAGGCACTGAGCTCCGCAATGGTGTGCTGAAACTTACGGCGGGTTTCCCGGATGACAAACGGCACATCCCTGGGCGGCTGTATCTCTTCAAAATGGTGCGAGAGTATCTCTTTCATACCCTGATAGACCGTATAGGGCTGGCCATTGCGTTCGTATCCGCCAATCCAGTTGGCAATCGGGGTGAATTCATCCATCAAGGTATAGGGCGAGCTGATCACCAGAGTGCCGCCCAGAGCCAGGCGTCTATGGATGCTTTCCAGGAAGGCGCCCGGATCCTGAAGACGGTCAATCAGGTTGCCCGCGAAGACCAGGTCATAATCCACATGTTCCGGCCCCAGGTTGCTGGCGTCGCCGGTGGCAAACGACACTTTTTCCGTCGCCCGGTCGAGCCCCAGGGCATTCAGGCTCACCGTTACGCGTTCGCCAAGTTCCCCTTCGTCGCGGCGGAAGTAATCGATTTCTCCGGTCTTCTGCAGGGTAGTCGCCGCATCGATAAACCGGCGGGAAAGGTCCACTCCCACCACATGATCAAAGACCCGCCCAAGCTCAAAGGCGGTTCGGCCCACCGCGCACCCCAGGTCAAGCGCTCGTCGTTTATCCCGGCCCGCCATCAATTCCTGGCAGATACCGGCGCAGCGGGCGGGATAATTTCCCACTCCGAAATGGCTTTCACCAAAATGGAACCCCAGGTACTGCCCGAGTAGTTCGTCGGTTTCATAGACATTCATTTCAAGATCCTCAGCGTGTACCAGAAGCCGAATCCGACAGCGCACAGGTGCGAAACCCGGTGTACACGTCGTTGCGAAGGGGCAGATAGGCTTGCCTGTAAGTGCCCCGGATCAGGCATGAGGATGTCGCACACCCACCACCCCGGGTCACCTTGTGATCACCGAACTGCAAGGTAGACATAAAGGGGTACATATCGACCCTGAATCCGTCGTAGGGAAGAAACTGACTGCTGGTCCATTCCCAGACGCTACCGATCATCTGGCGACAGCCGGAGCGGCTATCACCCGCCGGATAATCCCACACCGGCTGTTGCGCCATGTGGGTGGCGTCGAGATCCGCATGGTCGGGTGTTGGCCGTTCATTCCCCCAGGGAAAACGACGAAAATCCTCGCCAATCCGGTTACCCAGTGCCGCAGCCTCCCACTCCACTTCTGTTGGCAAGCGGCGGCCGGCCCACTGGCAATAGGCCTCGGCCTCCCAATAGCTGACGTGGACGACAGGCGCATCCAGATTCAGGGCCTGCCAGCGGTCAAACACACGCTCCTGCCATTCGCCCTCGTGCCAGCGCCAGTAAAGTGGATGCCTGGGCTCCCGCAACATTGGCTGGGAGCTGCCATGCACCAGGGCAGTATCGGTCTCGGTACTCAACCACTTGCGTCCTCCGAAAGACCAGAGTTCAGGTCGCCGGTAGCCATCATCCTCAACGAACGCCAGGAAATCACGGTTGGAAACAAGGGTGCGAGAAATTGCAAACGGCTCCACCGTGGTTTCGAAACGCGGCTTTTCCCCGTCAAAGGCAAAGTCGGTGGTGGCGTAGCAGTCAGACTCGCCCGGCATTCCAATCTGGTAGCGACCGCCGGGTATGAGTGCATCGCCGGGCAGAGGCTCCACACGTTCTGGCAAGGCGCCAACAATGCCGGGGAGAGCAGGCAGGGCAACCGTCTGCCGACACCACGTCATCGACTCAATGTGCATGTGCTGGTGATAAATGGCGTAGCGATAGAGGTACAGGGCCTCGTCGGTCAGTGGTTGCTGTGCGATGCGCGACGCAACACGATCGTAGATGGCGTTGAAATACTGAAGGGTTTGCTCACGGCCGGGGAAGAGTTTGCGACTCCAACGGTCTCCATGATCAATGTGAAACGAATCCCACAGGTCATCCATGGACGGATCGTAGCTCGGGGTTCCATCCAGAAGGTTAAAAACGAACACTTCGTAGAAAAAGCTCGCGTGCCCCATTTCCCAAAGTGGCGGGTTCACGCCGGGGTGGTAGGGCACCTCAAGCTGCTCATCACTGAGGGAGTCCACCAGTTCAAAGGTCCGTTGGCGGGTCGCCTCCAACTCGGCCAGCAGTTCTGTTTTCTGCGCCTGTTCGCTCTGCGTCATGTCGGCTCCGTCGATTACCCGTTTCTCGCCTTCAGCATAACAGAGAGCCTGGTACAGGGAACGCTCTCGATGCTCGCGCTCATCACCCTTCATCACCCTTCATCACCCTTCATCACCCCCAAACCAGCAGGATCATCGGTACGGCAACAGCGGTGACCAGGATCGACAGCGGCAAGCCCAAACGCCAGTAGTCGCCAAACTGATAGCCTCCGGGCTCCATCACCAGCGCATTCGACTGGTGACCGATGGGCGTCAGGAAGGCGCAGGACGCGCCGACCGCAACCGCCATCAGCACCGCATCGGAGGCCATGCCAAGTTCAGCGGACAGGCTCAGTGCAATAGGCGCCACCAGAATGGCCGCCGCCGCGTTATTGACCACGTTCGATAACAGCATGGTTCCCACCAGAACCATGACCAGCACGGCCGACGGGGCCAGTCCGTCACCAATTGCCAGCATCTGGCCGGCGATCAACTCTGCGCCACCCGTGGTTTCCAGCGCCTGTCCCACCGGGATCATCGCCGCCAGCAGCACAATCACAGACCAGTCGATGGCCCGGTAGGCACCGGGGGCGTCAATCAGCTTGGTCAAAACCATGGCCACAGCGCCGGACACCAACGCCACCGGGGCTGACAGCCAACCGCTGACAATGGCAACGATACTGATGATAAAGATGCCGGATGCCAGCAGGGTCTTGCGGGAAGAGCCCAGGCGCAACCCGCGTTCGGCCAGCGGCAGGCAACCGAGGTTGGACAGCGTACCGGTCAGTGTGTCTTCGAAGCCCTGCACCAGCAGAATATCACCGGCATTGAAGCGAATATCCCCCAGCCGGCGCTTCAGCCGATGCCCCTGCCGGGCAACGGCAACAATATTGAGGCCGTTGCGCTCGCGCAAATTGAGGCGATTGGCCGTCTGCCCCACCAGGGAAGATTCAGGGGTGATCACCGCTTCGGTCAGCTGCACCTCACCTTCATTCAGTTCCTTTTTACGGCTTTTCCGTGCCGTTTTGTCCTCTTCGGATTCGGAGTCATCCTGGCTACCGAGTTCCAGGCCGGTGTTGTCGAGGAACGCCTGCAGGCTCTCGGTGTCCGATTCCACCAGAAGCAGGTCATTCTCTTGCAGTACCTTGTAGGTTGATGGCGCAAGCTGGCGTTTGTCGTCGCGAATCAGCGCCAGCACCTGTCTCTTATACACATCTCCGAGCCCACGAGACCGTACTAGATCTC
>OJGZ01000776.1_pt1 | contig 8629 bp, 8 predicted proteins | sample 1595051 | NCBI WGS metagenome assembly OJGZ01 (sample SAMN05416800, study PRJEB24817) | seawater metagenome | isolation source: Sea water | place: Canada:Atlantic | collected 2013-07 | reverse complement strand
GAGATCTAGTACGGTCTCGTGGGCTCGGAGATGTGTATAAGAGACAGGACCAGCGCCGAGTCCACATTGATGATTTCGATGGGCAGGGACTGCACCGCCTCAATAGCCAGCGCCGTCTTGCCGGAACAGGTAGGGCCCATAAGAAGAAAAACAGGCTTGATGCCGGATGCCGGACGCCGGACTGAGCCGGTTTCACGTTGGGCGTCCGGCGTCTGGCGTCCGGCGTTCATCATTGCCCCCGCATAAACAGTCGATCCAGATCCTTGATGCTCATCTGGGTCCAGGTGGGGCGGCCGTGGTTGCACTGGCCGGAACGCTCGGTGGCTTCCATATCGCGCAACAGGGCATTCATTTCCGGGATCGTCAGGCGCCGATTGGCGCGCACACTACCGTGGCAGGCCATGGTGGACAGCAGCTCATCCAGCTTCTGGGCAATGCGCTCACTGCTGCCTTGCGCCAACAGGTCCGACAACACATCGCGGACCATGGATTCGCTGTCACCATTACGCAGCAAGGCGGGCACTTCGCGCACCACCAGGGTTTCCGGACCGGCGCGCTCGACACCGAACCCCAGCCGGGAAAACACCTCCGGCTGCTGCTCGGCGAAATCCGCTTCACGGGAGGACACCGCCAGCGACACGGGCACCAGCAACGGCTGGCTGCGCACCTTGTCGTCCGCCCAGCTCTGCTTGAGCCGTTCATAGGTAATCCGTTCGTGGGCGGCATGCATATCCACCACCACCATGCCTTGCTGGTTTTCCGCCAGAATAAAGATGCCGTGCAGTTGCGCCACCGCGTAGCCCAGCGGCGGTACGGTTTCGTCTTCGCTGGCCGGCGGCATCATCGACGGCGCCGACTCGCTGACCTGCTGCCCCACCAGGGCTCCGTAGGCATCCGCCTGACGAGCGCCCTGACCATAGCCAAACGCGCTGCCACCCGCGGGCGGATAGGCCTGCCCGGCCGGGCGAGACAGGGAAGACATGCCCGCACCCGCCGGCGAAGTCAGCGACATATTGCCCTGACTGGGCGCCATGGCCGTATCCATGCCGGCGGCTGGCGCACCTTCATCGACCACGGAACCGGCCAGCTCCTGCCCCGGACGTACCCCGGCAATGGCGCGATGCAATGAGCTATACAGAAAACCATGCACCATGCGCTGTTCACGGAAACGCACTTCGTGCTTGGTGGGGTGAACGTTCACATCCACCATGGCCGGGTCCAGCTCCAGAAACAGTACATAGGCCGGGTGGCGGCCGTGGTAGAGCACATCCGCATACGCCTGGCGCACCGCATGGCTGACCACCTTGTCGCGAATCACCCGGCCATTCACATAAAAATATTGCAGGTCCGCCTGGGAACGGGAAAACGTGGGCAGGCCCATCCAGCCGTGCAGACGCAAGCCATCGCGCTCCACGTCCACGGCTACCGCCTGCTCCATAAAGCCCTTGCCACACAGCTTGGCCACCCGGGCCGCCCGCAGAGTGTCATCCAGCCCGGCGGGCAGCTGATGAATCACTTTCTGGTTATGGGTAAGACGAAACGCGGTATTGAATTCACTCAGGGCGATGCGCCGAAACACTTCTTCGAGATGATTGAATTCGGTTTTTTCGGTGCGCAGGAACCGGCGTCGGGCCGGGGTATTAAAAAACAGGTCGCGCATGGTCACGGTGGTGCCACGGGGATGACCGGCCGGCGATACCGTCGGCGCCATATCGCGCCCTTCCACGGTCACTTGCCAGCCTTCCGCTTCGCCTTCCACGTTACTGGCCAGGCTCAATCGTGAGACGGAGCTGATCGCCGCCAGGGCTTCACCACGAAAACCCAGAGTACCGATGGCCTCCAGATCATCCAGCCCACGAATTTTGCTGGTGGCGTGCCGGGACAGGGCCAGCGGCAGGTCATCGCGTTCGATGCCGTTACCGTTATCGCGCACCCGCACCAGCTTCACCCCGCCCTGCTCCACATCCACGCTGATGGATTCCGAGCCGGCATCCAGCGCATTTTCCAGCAATTCCTTGAGCACAGACGCAGGGCGCTCAACCACTTCACCGGCGGCAATCTGGTTAGCAAGGCGGGAATCAAGCAGCTGAATCTTGGACAAAACAAATCCTTTAGGAAGTTATCTGACCCCGCCACACCGGGCACCCGGCACGCCTGGAATTCAGCGTGCCGGCATGCTGCTTGTTGCGTGCAAGCGGAAGGTCACGAACGAGGGATTTTCAGTACCTGGCCGACCATGATGCGGTCGCCATCCATGCCGTTGGCCGAACGGATCGACTGCTCGGAAACACTGTACTGCCGGGCAATTTCCGACAGTGTATCACCGGGCTGAATACGATACTCATCACCCTGCTCACGGCGCTGGGCCGCGTACCAGCTATTGGGCGCCGGGTGGCTACGGAAATAGGCGTCGATGCCATTGAGCACCGAGCGAGCCAGCTTGGTCTGGTGCGCCGAGGAGCGCAAATTCCGCTCTTCGGTGGGGTTCGAGATAAAGCCGGTCTCCACCAGGATGGAGACCATTTCCGGCTCTTTGAGCACCGCAAAACCGGCCTGCTCCACCTTGTCGCGGCCACCATGCAACTTGGTCACCTTGCCCATTTCCATCAGTACCTGACGCCCCAGATAGAGACTGCCGGCCATGGAGCCGTTCATCTGCAGATCCGCCAGCACGCTGTATAACGAACTGTCGTCTTCCTCTTCTTCATACACCCCGGCCACGCGGTCAGACTCGTTGGCGATCTTGGCAAGATAGCGGGCCCGGGCACTGGTGGCCCCCCGGTTGGACAGGGCAAACACAGAGGCGCCATGGGCGCGGGCGTCGGTGAAGGCATCCGCGTGAATAGAGACAAACACATCCGCACCGTGCTTTTCCCGGGCGATCTTGCGGCGCTCGACCAGGGGCACGTAATAATCGCCATCGCGGACCATCACCGCGCGCATGCCGGCCTTGCCATTAACAAGCGCCTCCAGTTTTTTGGCAATCTGCAGAACGATGGTCTTTTCATAGGTGCCACTGGGACCACGGGCGCCCGGGTCTTCCCCGCCGTGCCCCGCATCAATGGCCACAATCATCAGCCGCTGCGCCTTGGGCTCCGCCGGTTTTTGCGGCTTGGGCTTGTCGGCCTTGGCGGTTTGCAGTTCCTTGTCGAACAGGTCGACCACCAGTCGCCAGCCGTGGGGGTCGATGGGTTTGAGCAGATTGGTACGTGTGCGCACGGACTCGTTCATGTCCAGCACCACCCGGGTTTTATCCGTGTGTTTGCCCACCCGGATATTGGCAATGGGGCTGCTGGCGTAATCCAGCGTTTTCACGTCGAAATCCAGCGCCGCATCCTGTAGATCCAGCACAATGCGATCCGGGTTGGCCAGCTTGTCGAGCTTGTGATCCACCGGCGCCGGCAAATCAAACACGATCCGGGTGTGGTCCGGCGCCCGGTGCAGGCGCACGGAATCGATGGTGGTCTGGGCAAACGCCAGCGAACTCCAGCACAACGCTGCCAGAGTGAACAAAACGGTCGAAACGGTTTTCTTGTTGTAAATGCGTGTTGTCATAAGCGTTTAGTCATAGGCGTTTAGTCACCACCCCATTTCAGGGTCGCTTTTCTTCCGTGGCCATTCACGGCCAGTGTAATGGTCAAATCCGGCGTTGGCACCACTCCGGCACCACGCTCCGGCCACTCCAGCAAACACAGGGAGCTGGCATCGAAATAATCCCGTACGCCGATCAGCTCCAGCTCTTCCGGATCCGCCAGACGATACAGGTCAAAGTGATAGATATGGACGCCAGCAATCTCGTAGGGTTCCACAATGGTGTACGTCGGGCTCTTTACGGCCCCTTCATGCCCCAAGCCACGGAGCATACCGCGAACCAGGGTGGTTTTCCCCGCGCCCAGGTCACCTTCGAGATAAACGCAGCCGCCCGCCGCCAGGCGGTGGCCCAGCTCCGCGCCCAGCGACAGGGTCGCCGCCTCATCCGGTAAATCGTAAAACTCCTGGCTCATTGCTTGTCTGCCCCTTGCGGCAATTCATGGCCCTGCAGCCTGTGGTTCAATTGCTGGCGCAGCGCCCCGAGCAAATCGGTGGCCAGCAAACCCCGCTCACCCTGCTCCGCCGCACAATGGTCTGCCGCTCGGGCGTGCACCATGGCACCCAGCCGAGCCGCATCAAACCCGTTCAGTCCCTGGGCCCGCAGGGCGGCAATCACCCCGGTCAGCACATCGCCCATGCCTCCGGACGCCATGCCCGGGTTGCCATCGCGAATCAGCGCCCGGCCCGGCCTGGCCTCTGCAGGCTCACCCTGCACCAGAGTACCCAGCCCCTTGAGCAGCACGGTACCGCCATAGCGGGCAGACAAACTGTCCAGTGCGGCAAACCGGTCCTGCTGAATGTCGCCAGCGGACACACCCAACAGCCGGCCCGCCTCACCCGGGTGCGGAGTGAGCACCCAATCCGCCGTGCCGATATCGGCCTGCCCGGCGATCAGGGTCAACGCATCGGCGTCCACCACCATCGGCTTGCCCGTTGCCAATGCCGCATCCAGCAAGCCTCGGCCCCACGCATCCAGTCCCAACCCGGGGCCAATGGCAATCACCGTGGCCGCCTCCATCAGCGCGACAGCGTCTTCCGGGCGATCCACCCCGCGCACCATGATTTCCGGCTGGCGGATCAACGCCACCGCCACATGGGCCGGACGCGTAATCAACGTCACTTTGCCCGCCCCGCAACGGGCGGCGGCCTGGGCACTCATGACCGGCGCGCCGGCAAAACCATGATCGCCACCAATCACCAGCACATGGCCATAATGGCCCTTGTGGCCATCCACCCGGCGGGCGGGCAAACGGCGCTGGAGCGTCTCGGCGCCGGGGCTAAGGCAGTCCGGCTGCACCTGGGCGTAGACATCCCGCCCCACCTGCAAATCGAAAAAACGCAGCGCGCCGCAATGCAACGGCCCTTCGCCGGTGAGCAGACCGCGCTTGAGACCAATAAAGGTACAGGTCATCTCCGCCTGCAACACTGCCCCCAGCGGCATGCCGCTGTCGGCGCTGAGCCCCGAAGGAATATCCAGCGCCAGCACCGGAAGCGACAACCCATTCAGGGCGCGCAACAAGGCGGCCACGTCATCACGCAACGGACCTTTAAGACCAGTACCCAGCAGGCCATCAACCAACAGGTCCGCAGAGCGCGGCAGGTCCGAGTGGGTAAGCGGCTGCATGGGAATGCCGGCTGCCTGGCAGCGTCGGGCCATGATCAGGGCATCGCCCTTGAGCTGATCCGGTGCGCGGGTAAACCAGATCTGCGGCTGCAGGCCGGCCTCGGCGGCCAGCCGCGCCACCACATAGCCATCACCACCGTTATTACCGCCACCACACAACACCGCCAGCTGGCCGGCCTGAGGCCAGCGCTCGCAGAGGGCATCAAAGGCCGCCTGCCCGGCCCGCTCCATCAGATCGGCGCCCGGGGTGCCGGCGGCAATGGCCAGTCGGTCCAGCTCGCGGGTCTGCGCCGCGGTGTATAAAGCAGCAGGTAGCTCGGTCACCTGTTATCCTTCGCGTTATTTCGTGCGCCCCCGTTTACCGGGGCGCCACAACACATTTCCCGCCATTATACGCACGAGAGCCGGTTGCCCCGAAACGTCATGGATCTGAATCAACTGAAAGCCCAAATCCAGCAATGGGGCCGCGAACTCGGCTTCCAGCAAATCGGTATTGCCGATACGGATCTGCACGCCGAAGAAGCGCAGCTGAAGGCGTGGCTGGCAAAAGGTTATCAGGGGCAAATGAACTGGATGTCGGCCCACGGCAACAAACGCTTTCGTCCGGGGGAGCTGGAACCGGGCACCCTGCGGGTGATTTCCGCGCGCATGGATTATCTGCCCCCGGACACCCAGCCGGTGAAGTTGCTGCAACAGAAAGACAAGGCCTATGTGTCCCGTTATGCCCTGGGCCGTGACTATCACAAGCTGATCCGCAAGCGCCTGGCGATTCTGGCCGGGCGCATTCGTGAGGCCGTGGCGGACAGCGAGCTGGCTCGGGCTTTTGTGGACAGCGCCCCGGTAATGGAAAAACCGCTGGCGGCGAAAGCCGGGCTGGGCTGGCAGGGCAAGCACACCCTGGTGTTGAACCGGGAAGCGGGCAGCTGGTTCTTTCTGGGCGAGATCTACACCGACATTGCCTTGCCGGTGGACACTCCCGGCGAAGACCATTGCGGCAAGTGCAAAGCCTGCATCACCGTCTGCCCCACCGACGCCATTGTGGCGCCCTATGAACTGGATGCCCGGCGCTGCATTTCCTACCTGACCATCGAACACGAAGGCAGCATTCCCGAAGACCTGCGCAAAGGCATCGGCAACCGCATTTTCGGCTGCGACGACTGCCAGCTTATGTGCCCCTGGAATCGCTTCTCCCAGCACACCGGCGAAACCGATTTCCACCCCCGCCACGGGCTGGGCGACAGTGACCTGGTCTCACTGTTTTCATGGAGCGAAGAAGAATTTCTGGAGCGCACGGCGGGATCGGCGATTCGTCGCGCCGGGTATCTGAAATGGCTGCGCAATATTGCCGTGGCACTGGGAAATGCGCCCACCACCGAGGACATCGTGCAGGCGTTGAACACCAGGATGGATTACCCGGATGAGACGGTGCGCGAGCATGTGTTGTGGGCGCTGGAGCAGCACGGCGCTGCCAATCCCTGACAACGCTTCAGCCAACTTTCGCGCTGACGCGCGGTTCGCACCTCGAGAGGTACTCCTACAGGCGCTCCGGATCCGGGGTTCCGCAGGGCGAAGACAGGCTCACGCCTATTCACTCTGCGTTTCTTTCCTGTTTTGCATGTCAGCGTGTTGCGTGCCAGCGGCGCCGATCAGGCGCTAATAAAATGCTCGCGGTAATACACCAGCTCGGCGATGGATTCGCGGATGTCATCCAGCGCCAGGTGTTTGTTCTCTTTACTGAAGCCCGGCAGAATTTCCGGCTTCCAGCGGCGGGCCAGCTCTTTCAGGGTGGACACATCCAGGTTGCGGTAATGGAAAAAAGCTTCCAGTTGCGGCATGTAATTGGCCAGGAAACGGCGGTCCTGGCAGATGCTGTTGCCGCACATGGGCGACATGCCCGCTTCCACGTACTGCTCCAGAAACGCGATGGTCTGGGACTCTGCGGCCGCGTCATTCACCATGCTGGCTTTCACCCTGGCCACCAGCCCGGAATTGTTATGGTGGGTGGTATTCCATTCGTCCATGCCATCCAGTAGCGCATCGCTCTGATGCACCGCCAGCACCGGTCCTTCCGCCAGCACATTCAACTCGGCATCGGTAACAATGGTGGCGATTTCGATGATGCGATCGTTTTCCGGGCTCAGGCCGGTCATTTCCAGATCGATCCAGATCAGGTTATTGCGCTTGTCGGTCATGGGCTCGGCATCTCTTTGCTACGCGGAATTAGGCCTCCATGGTAGCATGGCGCTACTCACATACCAGATTGCCTACCTGAAGACAGGACCGTAATAACCCGTGGCCAAACGCAAGCTCAATCGCCGCCAACAATGGCGCATCGAAAAGATCCAGGCGGAAAAACGCGACCGCGCCAACCGCCGTAACGACCAGCAGGAGAACCTGGTGGCCGATGATCTTGGCGATGAGCAACACGGGTTTATCACTGCCCATTTCGGCCAGCAGGTGGAAGTGGAAAATGCGGACGGCCCGAATGGGGAAAACAGAAAGACACGGCGGTGTCACTTTCGCGCCACCCTGGAGCAGCTGGTTGTTGGCGACAAGGTGATCTGGCAGCCGCCCAAAAGCGAAGGCCTGGGTGTGGTAGTCGCCATCGAGCCCCGCGACACGGTACTCAAGCGCCCGGACCTGTACGGCAACCTGAAGCCGGTTGCGGCCAACGTGGAACAGATGCTGGTGGTGTTCGCGCCGCTTCCCACACCCTCAAGCGCCCTGCTGGACCGTTATCTGGTCGCCGCAGAGCTGTCCAATATCCCCGCCACCCTGGTGCTCAACAAGGCCGACCTGATCGACGAAACCCTGCGCCCCTTTGTGGATGAACTGTCCGACATGTATCGCCGTCTCGGCTATCCGGTGCTGGAAGTCTGCGCTCACCAGAGCGAAGGCCTGGCGCCACTGCATGAAGCCCTGGCAGGCAAGACCAGCGTGTTTGTCGGGCAGTCCGGGGTGGGCAAATCCTCACTGGTCAATGGGGTGATGCCGGAAGCGGACCTGCAGGTGGGCGAGCTGTCCAGCAACTCCGGCCTGGGCCAGCACACCACCGTCACCGCCCGGCTGGTTCATCTGCCCACCGGCGGCCAGTTGATTGATTCCCCCGGCATCCGCGAATTCGGCCTGTGGCATATCGGCGAAGACGACCTGCTGCACGGCTACCGGGAGCTCTCCGAGCTGGCGGGTTACTGCAAATTCCGCAATTGCTCACACCGCAATGAACCCGGCTGCGCGCTGATCACTGCCGCCGAAAACGGCGACATCGATGAAGAGCGGCTGAGTAATTTTTACCAGATTGCCAACACCCTGGACGAGGAAGGACGAGAGAGGTATCAGTGAACCCGTTAATAATGAATAATGAATAGTTAATAATTGGACTTCGCTGCGCGAAGTTGTTTCGCTATTAATTAT
>OJGZ01000769.1_pt1 | contig 8738 bp, 7 predicted proteins | sample 1595051 | NCBI WGS metagenome assembly OJGZ01 (sample SAMN05416800, study PRJEB24817) | seawater metagenome | isolation source: Sea water | place: Canada:Atlantic | collected 2013-07 | reverse complement strand
ATCTACACTAGATCGCTCGTCGGCAGCGTCAGATGTGTATAAGAGACAGCCAGTAGTAGGACGCGGAATGACCCATGTCGTACTGGCCGGCCTTGACCATATCAAAGACACCGAAGGGCGCTTTGTGCTTGTTTGACGAGTCGATGCGGACCTTCAGGCGGCCGTCGGACATTTTTTCGACAGTTTCAGCGAACCGTTTGGTGGTGTCACCGAAAATCGGGAAGTTGGGCCCCCAGGTCTCGGCCAGGCGCAGGGTAAACGTGTCTTGAGCGAGGGCTTGTGTGGAAGCAAAGGTAGTTGCTACAGCCAGCACAGCCGCGGATAGAACAGAACGGATCTTCATTGCTCTTCTAGCCTCTTTTGTCGTTGTTGTGTTGAGAGCCTCTCCCTCTGTCTGGGAAAGTAACTCCTAATTCTAGTTCAAGTTATCAACAAACGTTAAGAAACGGAATGAAAAACCCGCCTCTGTACGACCTAGGTCTTACGACTTTCTCCCGCTGGTCAGCATGAGGTAATGTTTCCGGTCTAGAACAATCCGATCTGCTCACCCGCAGGACGCCTGAAGAGGTCGCTTCTAAGGGGCTCTGCCTGATGAAGGTTCAGGCCCAGTTGCCTTGCGCGCTTTGCGAAGCGCTGGCGGACAAGATCTGCGTAGGGGCCCGTTCCTGTCATTCTGCGCCCGAACTGGGCATCGTAACTTTTGCCACCCCGCAAATCGCGCATGCGATTCATCACATGACTGGCCCGGTCTGGAAAGTGCCGCTGCAACCAGTCCTGGAACAGCTCATCCAGTTCCAGCGGCAGGCGAAGCATGATCCAGCTTGCCCGTTCCGCACCTGCCTCTGCTGCGACCCCCAGAATGCTCTCAATTTCATGATCGTTGATGAACGGGATAACCGGCCCCAGGATGATGCCCGTTGGTACGCCGGCAGCGGCCAGCTCACGGATGACTTTCAGGCGTGTCGCCGGCGCTGCAGTGCGAGGTTCCATCTGGCGCTTCAGGGTATTGTCCAGGGTGGTTAAGCTGACCCGAACGGAACACAGGCCCTGATGTGCCAGTTCTGACAGCAGGTCCAGGTCCCTCAGAATCAGTGCCCCCTTGGTGATAATGGACACCGGATGGCGATACTCGACCAACACCTTGAGGACGTCGCGGGTAATTTCCCGGTGCTTCTCAACCGGCTGATAGGCATCGGTGTTCACGCCAAGGGCAATTGGCGACACACGGTAGCCGGGTTTATCGAGCTCCCTTCGAAGCTGTTCCGCAGCATTGGGTTTGGCGATCAGCCGGGTTTCGAAGTCCAGCCCCGGCGACATGTCCCAGTACGCATGGGTAGGCCGGGCAAAGCAGTATATGCACGCATGCTCGCAACCCCGGTACGGGTTTATGGACTGGTCGAACGGCACATCCGGCGACTGGTTCCGGCTGATAATCGTACGCACCTGTTCATCCACCACTTCGGTTGCCAGTGAGTCAGGGCAGGTATCATCAGCGGGGTCCTGATACCAGCCATCATCGTATTGGCGGTCCGTCACTATGGGCTGGAAGCGGTTCTGTGGGTTGAGGGGTGTCGCGCGAGTCTTCATGGGGGAAACTCCCGATACTGTTTATATATACAGTACTATCGGTGACTCGCGATTTCCAGTTTTCATGTACAGAGAGTGGAAGAATTCAGACATCATCCATCATGCCAATCTGCCTCGCCAGCCTCATGGCTTCGTTCTCCTCCATGGCGCGTAGGGATTCAGCGAGTTCTTTCGCTTCCGGAATCTCTGCCTTGCCGGCCAGGCTGTCATACAGGTCGATCAGCTGATCATGGAAGTCGAACACCTCACGAACAATGCTGTCGAAGTCGAGACTGGCGTAATGATCATCGCAGGTGCGGTGGGTTTTGATGGCCTTGTGTTCGTCGTTCAGGTAGTCGTAGAGCCTTGTTTTCAAAGCCCTTGAATCGGCCTGTTTCTCGAACTCCGCCGTGATGCGCTCGAGTTCGGCCTCATGGTCCGCCAGATACGTCAGCAGTGCCCGGGCTCGCTCCTCCTTGTTCTTTGTTGAGCACTCCGACAAACATCGGGACAGGTGGGCGTGGAGCTCGCGAGCCCACTCAATCAGGTCTTCAAAGCTTTTAATGTCCATTTGCCAGGCTCCTTATCCACATGGGTAATCGGAGAGCGGATGTGAATCGTCACTACTCATCACTACTCATCACTACATCATCAGTACGAGAAGTCTAGCCGACATTGCTAAACTTGTCCGGTGACCCCCACGGCCTGATGAGATACCCTCTGGACGGTAAACCATCTGTGTACTCGCGAAATGGAAACGCCCATGGCAGAGCAACCCCCACTGGGAATCATTGAAGGCTTCTATGGCCCTTTGTGGAGCTGGGAAGAGCGTCGGCAGCTGGTTGCGGCACTGGCTCCCCATGGTTATCGGAACTATTGGTACGCACCCAAGGCGGATGCTTTTCTCAGGCGCCGGTGGAACGAGCCGCATCCGCAAGCGGAGGCCGATGAGCTGGCTGATTTCGCCCGGTTTTGTGGCAGTCACGGAGTCCGGTTCGGCATTGGCCTGAGCCCGTTCGAGGTGTTCAACAATTTCGATGACTCGGCGAAAACCGCGCTGACGCAAAAACTGGCAGCGTTTGATCAGTTGGGTATCACCGATCTGGCGATCCTGTTTGATGACATGAAAAGCGATACACCGGAACTGGCGGCCCGACAGGCGGAGATCATTCACTGGGTGGCAGAACGCAGTACAGCGGACCAACTGACCGTCTGCCCCAGCTACTACTCCGATGATCCGGTGCTGGACCGGGTGTTCGGTCCTCGTCCCGAGCATTACCTGGAAGATCTAGGCAAGGCACTGGACCCGTCCGTGCAGGTGTTCTGGACGGGCGAGGAGGTGTGTTCGCGGGAGATATCGCCGGGCCATCTGCAGCGTGTTTCAGAAGCACTGGGGCGCAAGCCGGTGCTGTGGGATAACTACCCGGTGAACGACGGTGACCGTATGTCCCGGCATCTGCACCTGCGGGCATTTACCGGCCGGCCGGCGGCCAACGGCCCGTATCTCTCTGGCCATGCCATTAATCCCGCGTTACAGCCAACGCTCACTGCGATTCCGGCCATCACCCTGGCCCGTAGCTACGAACAGGGGCCCGGCTACCAGTATGGCAAGGCCTTCCAGCTGGCCGCCGAGGAAGTGTTGGGCAAAGAGTTGGCGCAGCAGGTACAGGCCGATCTGCTCCTGTTGCAGGATGCCGGCTTGCACAGGCTCAGTACCGAACGCCATCAGGCGCTGACGGAATGTTATGGCCACTTTGATCACCCGGCCGCTAGGGAAATCCTGCATTGGCTGGCTGGCCGCTATCAGGTTACCGATGAAATGGTGCAGACCCAGTAACTGGCGGCAGTCGCCTAATTTAGATAATACTCAACCGTAGTCACTACCCTAACGGTTTTTATCGGCTGCTGGCCCTCGCTGACGCCGGGGGCCTGGTCGCGGGCCAGGATCTGGAACACGCCCTGATTGGCGCGGCGCAGGTTCCCCAATTCAGTTTTTGCATCCCTGGCAAACTGTGCGGCGGCCTCGCGGGCGGCGGCGGTGGCCTCGGCAATCATCTCGGGTTTGATGTCGTTCAACCGGTTAAACAGGTAAGTCGGCCCGCCTGGGCCATAATCGGATGACAGAATGACGCCGGAATCCACCAGTTCACTGACAGACTGCGCGGCCTGGCGAATGCGATCGATGTCGTCGCTGCGAACCATCAGGGTCTGGTTGATGATGAACTTCTGGCCGTTGCTTTCCTGGTAGGGATTGGCGCGGGTGTCCGTAACGTCCAGGCGTTGCAGTTCCGCTGCGTCTGTGTCGATGGCTTGCAGCTTGAGGAAGGCCATAATGGCTTCGCGGCTGCTGCGGGCCTTCTCGCGGGCTTCGTCCAGGCTGTTGCCGGTAGCGACGAAACGCAGGGGCCAGAGTGCGAGGTCCGCCTGCACCTCCCGTTCCGCAACGCCCTTGACGGTGACGAAACGGTCTCCGGTGCGTAGCCCGGTCAGGCCGTTGGCGATGAGTGACGCGGAAACAATGGCGGCAATCGCCAGGATCAGGGTAGACAGAATTTTCATCACGGCGTCCTTGTGTGTGGATCTGGCGGATACCATCGCCGCAAATACCGGGGGCGTCAAGCGCCCCCGGAGGGGAGGTCTGCTAAGAGGAGGCGGTTGCCACCTCGGCCTTGCCGGTCTTGATCATGGCGTAGCCAAACCCGATTACCAGCGAACCGATGGCAATGGCGGCCACATAGGGCAGTACTGTGCTTACCGCGTTGGGAATGGCGAGCACGAACAGACCGCCATGGGGTGCCATGAGCTTGACAGTGAACAGCATGGACAGGGCGCCCGTGATGGCGCCCCCCACCATGCACACCGGAATCACGCGCAGTGGGTCTTTGGCCATGAAGGGGATCGCACCTTCGGAGATAAAGCACAGCCCCAGTACGAAGGAGGCCCGCCCGGCCTGCCGTTCGGCCTCTGCAAACTTGGCGCGGGCAATAAAGCTCGCCACACCCATGCCGATGGCGGGCACCATGCCCGCGGCCATGATCGCCGCCATGGGGGCCGAACCACCGCTGCCTTCCGAGAGTAAACCGACACCGAAGGTATAGGCGGCCTTGTTCACCGGCCCACCCAGGTCAAAGCACATCATGGCTCCGAGAATACCGCCCAGCAGGATGGCGTTGGTGGTGCCCATGCCTTCCAGGAAGTTGGTCAGCCCATCCATCAGGGCGGCGGCGGGTTCGCCGATCACGTAGATCATGGCCAGGCCGGTGACCAGGCTGGCCAGCAGCGGAATGATCAGGATGGGTTTGAGGGATTCGATGCTCTCGGGCATTGGCAGCTTCTGGCTGATGAAACGGGCGACGTAGCCCGCCAGGAAGCCCGCGATGATGCCGCCCAGGAAGCCTGCGCCAAGGGTGCTGGCCAGGTAGCCGCCAATCATTCCCGGCGCCAGGCCCGGCCGGTCGGCGATGGACCAGGCGATATAGCCGGCCAACAGGGGAATCATCAACTGGAAGGCGGTGCCGCCGCCGATCTGCATCAACGCGGCTGCCAGGGTGCCCTCCTCTTCAAACGCGTCAATGCCGAACACGAATGACAGGGCGATCAGCAGGCCGCCGGCTACCACCATGGGCAGCATGAAGGATACGCCCGTCAGCAAATGCTTGTAGGGGCCGCGTTTCTCGCCACCACCTCCTGAGGTCGCTTTTTTCTGGCCTTCCTCGACAGAGGCATTGGTCATGGCGTCATCAATGGTGGGCCCCGGTTTTTTCAGGGCGCTGCCGGTGGACGTACGCCAGAGTCGTTTGCCGGCAAAACGGCTCGGGTCCACTTCGATATCGCAGGCCAGGATCACCACATCCGCCGCCTCGATTTCCTCGGCGGTCAGAGGGTCCTGTGCGCCCACGGAGCCCTGGGTCTCCACACGGATCTGGTGGCCAACCGCGGTCGCGGCGGCGGTCAGGGCTTCTGCCGCCATAAACGTGTGGGCGACACCGGTGGGGCAGGCGGTGACGGCGACAATGCGTTTGCCTGCGTTACCTGAGGTGGCAGGCTCGGGCTGTGAAGCATCTGTTGGTTGATAGGGCTCGGCCTGCTTTTCGGCCTGGTCCAGAATCGACGCGGGATCGGGCAGGGCGGCCGTTACCGGGACCTGATAGAGGCGTTTGCCGGCGTAGGCGTTCAGGTCCGTTGGTGTTCCTGTTGCGGCAACGACCAGGTCCGCCGAGGCGATGACATCCTCGGCCAGGGACGACAGTGGTTGCTGCGGGCTGCGAATGTCTGTTCTGGCTTCCCAGCCTTTTTGCTGCGCGGCCCGTTCCAGAGCCCGGGCCGCCAGGAAGCTGGTGGCCACGCCCTGAGGGCAGGCGGTTACAATGATCAGTTTCATGATGGTATCTCCCCATTGTTGTTGTGCCCGGGCCAGGGGGTGACGGAGGTGAAGGAGGTGAAGGAGGTGAAGAGAGTGACGCGGGTTTGCTGAATCAGTTGGATAAAGTCGTCGGCCATTGGATCGCCAACGCCAATGTGTCGAACGCACTCGGCCGACAGCGCGGTGGCGGTTGACAGCACCTGTTCCGGGTGATGATGTTCGAGCAAGCCGTGAATCATTCCGGCCAGCAAAGTGTCGCCGGCGCAGACCGTGCTCGTGGCGGTCACGGGCGGTGGCAACGCTTGCCAGTTACCCTTCGGCGACAGCCAGAGCACGCCTTTTTCGCCCATGGAAATCACCACATTGGCGATGCCGGTGGCCTGAAGTGAGCGACCTGCCTCGGCGATGGCGTCCAGGCTCTCCAAAGGGTGCCCGGCCCATTCGGCCAGCTCTTCCGTATTGGGCTTGATGCCGTCTGGCAGCGCCTTAAGCCCGGCTGTGAGGCCTGCGCCGCTGGTATCCAGCCACACCGGGATGTCTGCTTCGCGAGCCAGGGTGACCAGTTCCGCCAGTGCCTCGGGCTGAAAGCCGCCGGGCAGGCTGCCAGCAATGGCAACGGCATCGAACCTGTTCTTCAAGTTACCCAGGCGTGCCTTTAATCGGTCCAGGGCATCCGCGGGTACGTCAAATCCGGGCCCGTTCAGATCGGTCACACGACCATCGCCCTCGGCAATTTTCACGTTAATGCGATTCTGCCCGGGGATGCGGACAAAGTGGTCTGCCAGGATGTCAGACGAGAACAGGCGATCGAAGGGTGCGGCGTTGATCTCTCCCAGCAGTCCGGACACGGTCACGGTATGGCCGAGACGTGACAGCACACGGCCCAGGTTAATGCCTTTGCCGGCAGCCTCCAGACGTGTGGACCGAGAGCGGTTCACGTTACCCAGCCGGATTGAGTCGGTCTCGGCATTTAGGTCCAGCGCCGGGTTCAGGGTGATGGTGAGTACCCGGGCCATTACAGTGTCTCCAGGGCGTCGCGCACTTCGGCTGCGGTGGCCTTGCCCAGCGCCAGTTTCGCCTGTTCACGGGCGTGTTCGCGGCTAAGCCCGCGGATACAGGCTTTGACTAGTGGCACTCGCCGGCTGGTCACCGACAGCTCGTCCACATCCAGACCCAGCAGTACCGGAATAGCCTGTGGGTCGGAGGCCAGCTCGCCACAGATACCCACCCAGCGTTGGTGAGCATGGGCGGCTTCGACGGTCATGCGGATCAGTTGCAGTACCGAGGGGTGCAACCCGTCGGACTCGGCCGAAAGCTGGCCGTGGCCACGGTCGATAGCCAGGGTGTACTGGGTGAGGTCATTGGTGCCTACCGAGAAGAAATCCACTTCCGGTGCCAGGGTGTGGGCCAACAGGGCACAGGAGGGCACTTCAATCATCACGCCCACCTGCAGGCCCTGGCAGGGAATCTCGGCGCGGACCCGTTCGACGATGGCCTTGGCCGCGCGAAGCTCTTCCAGGTCCTTGACCATGGGAAACATGATTCGCAGTGGGCGGTTGTCGGCAGCCGTCAGCAGCGCGCGCACCTGGGTTTCGAGGATTTCCGGTCGCGTCAGTGACAGGCGAATACCGCGCAGCCCAAGGAAGGGGTTGTCCTCGTGGGGAAGGGGCCAGTAATCCAGGGGCTTGTCACCACCCACATCGAGGGTGCGTGCGACCAGTGGCAGGCCGTTGAGGGCGTCGAAGGCATGGCGATATTCCTTCACCTGGGTGTCCAGGTCAGGCGCGTCCGGATGCTCCATAAAAACGAATTCGGTGCGCAGCAGGCCAATGCCATCGGCGCCCCGGTCGACAGCATCCGGGGTGTGGGCGGTGTTGCCAAGGTTGGCGCATACGTCGATGGTGTGGCCATCGGTGGTGGTGGCTGGCTCGTTCCGGCACTCGTGGGCGTCCGCCTGCAGGCGGGTGAGTTGGTCCAGGCGACGGTCAATGCGGTCGCGGCGCTCGGCGCTGGGATTGGGCACCAGGCAGCCGCGTTCGCCGTCGACCACCAGGTCCGTTCCGTTGCTGATGGTCAGGATACGGTCACCAGCCCCGACCACGGCTGGGAGCCCCAGCGCCCGAGCCAAGATGGCGCTGTGGGATGTGGCGCCACCACGGGCCGTGATCAGGCCGCGAACGCGTTGGGTGTCCAGCCTTGCCACATCGGAAGGGCCCAGGTCGTCCGCCACCAGTACATAGGGTTCGTCCGGCGGTGTCGGCATGGCCACCCCGCAGAGGTTGGCCAGCACGCGCCGGCCAACATCCCGCAAATCTGCCGCCCGTTCTGCCAGAAGCCGGTCTGCCAGTGCTTCCTGGGCACGCGCGGCGGTATCAATGGCGAGCCACCAGCCGGCTTCGGCGGACGCGCCTTCGTTGATGGCTTCCAGGGCGGCCTGGTAGAGATCGTCATCCTGGAGCATTTCCACATGCACCGACAGAATCGGTGCTGCCTCACCGCCTTCGGCCTGGCGAATCAGCGTGCGCAGTTGTCCGTCGGCTTCGTCGATGGCCCGGCCCAGTCGGCTGGTCTGTTCACCGGCATCGCTGGCGGTGGCGGGGTAGTCCAATGTCGGCTGGCGCATGACGAAGGCGGGTGCCAGAGCCAGGCCCGGTGAGGCGGCGACCGCTTTCAGGGGTTCGTCATCGGTCAGAGGTTCGGGTTCCGGCTCGGCAGGCGCCGGCTGGCTCTGTTGTTGTCGAAGCGGGGAGACGGTTTCTCCGAGCCCACGAGACCGTACTAGATCTCGTATGCCGTCTTCTGCTTGAAA
>OJGZ01000747.1_pt1 | contig 9148 bp, 9 predicted proteins | sample 1595051 | NCBI WGS metagenome assembly OJGZ01 (sample SAMN05416800, study PRJEB24817) | seawater metagenome | isolation source: Sea water | place: Canada:Atlantic | collected 2013-07 | reverse complement strand
TATAAAAGGAATGGAAATTGACCGTCCATCGACGGTGTGGCAGTCCGACATTACCTACATACCCATCGGTAACAGACATTATTATGCGGTTTTTATAATAGATGTCTATACCAAGAAGATTGTAGGTTATAAGGTCTCTGACACTATGAGGGCCCAAGCAAATATGGATGCCTTAAATATGGCCTTGAGAGAAAACGACGCCCCGTTAATACACCACAGTGACAGGGGAAGCCAGTATACCTACAAGGAATACATTGGCCTGTTAAAGAAGAACGGAAGCAGGATAAGTATGGCACTCTCTGCACAGGACAATGCCTTTGCCGAGCGAATCAACAGGACCATAAAAGAAGAATACCTGGACCATTGGAAACCCAAGGACTTTGGCCAATTAAAAAGAATGACGGCAAAAGCCGTAAAGAACTATAACAACAAAAGATTGCATAATAACAATGACAGAATGAGCCCTGAAAAGTTCATAACCCAATTTTCTTTCTTGAGGCCTCAAGAAAGAAAATTGATGACTATTTTTGACAATGAATTAATTAACTAAAAACGGTCAACGCTAATCAGGGAAGTTCACGGTAGTTGGTTTGTGAAGAATGACTGCGGTTGGCGCTAGCTGCTTTAGTCCTACGTCCTAAGTCTTAAAGTCCTACGTCAAGGAAAGTTTACGTTGAACTTCCAAGACATCCTTAATAGGATCTATTCAGCAAACAATTAAAAATCTTCGGTTATGTAATCTTTGTTACAGAACTTTCCATTTTGCAATCTTACATTTGTTCCAGATTGTTCAATTAAGTTAAATAATCCAAAAATCATGAGTTATTACATCAGTACAACATTAAAGAACACAAGTTTTGAAGAGGCCATTGAAAAGACAACGGCGGCTTTAAAAGAAGAAGGTTTCGGCGTGTTGACCGAAATAGATATAAAAGCCACATTAAAAAAGAAGTTGGACGCAGATTTTTATAAGTACACCATACTTGGTGCCTGCAATCCGCAAATGGCGCATAAAGCGCTGCAAGCCGAAAACAAAATAGGGACTATGCTGCCCTGCAACGTGATAGTTCAGGAGCGCGAAGCGGGAACTGTTGAAGTTTCGGCGGTTGATCCGGCAGCTTCTATGATGGCGGTACAAAATGATTCTTTGGCAGGTATAGCTAAAGATGTTCGAGAAAAATTGACCAAGGTCATTAAAAGTATATAAAACCATTAGGTTGGGCTTAAAGCGAATAGTATGGAAACTGTAAAATACTCTAAGATTTACCGGATTATCCATTGGTCTATAGCGATTACTTTTCTGCTTTTATTGATAACTATTTTTCTGAGATTGACTTGGATGAATAAAGAGAATGTGGCAGATATTATCCAAGCTTATCTAGGGGGTACCGATCAATCACTTTCTCGTGAGCAATTAATTGTTTTAGCGAAACAAATACGAAAACCCATGTGGGACTGGCATATTTATTTGGGATATGTTTTAACTGGATTGTTTAGCTTACGCTTTTTACTTCCCTTTTTCGGAACCATGAAGATTCAAAATCCATTGACTAAAAACCTAACCATAAAAGAGAAATTCCAGAAATGGAGTTACATCATTTTTTATGTTTGTGTTCTAGTATCTCTGGTTACAGGACTTATAATAGTATGGGGGCCAAAAACTTTAAAAGAACCAATGGAAGAAATACATATACTCGGTATTTATTATCTAATAGCATTTATTGTATTACATATTGGAGGGATATTAATAGCAGAATTCACAAATCAAAAAGGAATCATTTCAAGAATCGTACGCGGATCTAATGATTGATTCAAAAAATATTTAGAAACGTTTCTTGGTTGGTTCGTTTCTAATAGAGTGCAGATTTTATTTGGTTAGTTTAAAAAAGCATCCTGAAAAGGGTGCTTTTTCTTTGGTAACATTAGTTACTGACTAAGCTTGATTTCTGGCGTATGTTTGCATCAAATTAAATGTAAAAATGAAGCTTAAAAATATAATTACACTAATTGCTTTGCTGCCCACGATGCTTTTCGCGCAGCAAACCGTCCCAATTTCCAAGGCCGAGGTGCTGGAAAAGGTGATACAACAAAACAATAAACTGAAGATAGGCGAGCAGCAGATGCTTGCCGCAAAAGGCGATTACAACCAGACCAATGCGGTGTTTTTGCCAAACATCAATGCTTCACATAGTGGAATGGCAACCACCAATCCGTTGATGGCTTTTGGCTTTAAGTTGAATCAGGAAATTGTTACCCAAGCCGATTTTGACCCGAATATGCTTAACGACCCTTCGCAAATTAATATGTTCGCAACCAAGTTTGAAGTGCAACAACCACTTATAAATGTGGATGGAATTTTCCAGCGCAAAGCCGCAAAGGCAAAATGGGAAGCGACCCAAATGCAGTTAACACGAACTGGCGAATACCTTTCCTTGGAAACCGAAAAAGCCTATATGCAGTTGCAATTGGCCTATAAAAGTGTCGCCGTTTTAGAGACCGCTCTTAAAGCTGCCAACGAAAACCTGCGTTTGGCAAACAATAGCTTCAAACAGGGGTATCTGCAACAAAGTGATGTTTTGGCAGTGCAAGTGCGTGTTACCGAAGTGGAAAACCAATTGCAATACGCCAAGAGCAACGTGATAAACGCTTCGGATTATCTTGCGTTCCTTATGAACGAAGAGGTTGTCGGGGTGTTGAAACCGACGGATTCGCTAAAAATTGCTTCGGAATTGAATTCCACTGAAAAGCTTTCCGATTCACGGGCAGATATACTGGCAATGGAATTTGCGGTGGAAGCGTATAAACAAAATTACAAAGCAGATAAAATGACTTTTCTGCCAAGACTGAATGCTTTTGGAAGCTATGAGCTTTATGACGACCAGATTTTTCAAGCAGATGCCAATGGTTATTTATTCGGCGCAGCATTGACTTGGAATCTTTTTGAGGGTTCAAAGCGTTTCGGAAAAACACAAAAAAGCAAGGCCGAATTTAATAAGGCAAATTTGGAATTGGAGCAATATAAAGCCGAAAGCCAATTGGAGCTGAACAAAGCAAAACGTATGTTCCAAGATGCCCAAAACAATTTAATATTGACTGAATTGGCATTGGAGCAATCAAAAGAAGCATTGCGAATCCGCACCAACAGATTTAAGGAAGGTCTTGAAAAAACCACAGATTTATTGAGTGCTGAAACGCAATATTCACAAAAACAGTTGGAGTATTTTAACACCGTTTTCCAGCATAATTATGCATTGGCGTATTTACAATTCTTAACAAAAAACTAATCAGCGATGAACAAAATATATACACTACTACTATTTTCGGCAGTACTTAGTTTTACTGCCTGCAATAACTCTTCTGAAGAGAAAAACACGGTTAAAACTCCTGCAGTACCCGTAACGGTAAGTTCAGTAACTGCGGAAAACAATACCCCTTTTTTAACCGCTAGCGGAAAGATAGAAGCGGCAAACAGCGCTACGCTTAGTACGCGAATGATGGGCTTTGTGGATAAGGTTCACGTAAATGTGGGCCAAAAAGTTACAAAAGGACAGTTGTTGGTTAGCATCAACAATTCAGACCTTTCAGCAAAGCAGGCGCAGACCAGCGCTGGAATTACGGAAGCGCAAGCGGCTTTTAACAATGCTGAAAAAGATTACCAACGTTTTCAAAACTTATTTGCAGAAAATAGTGCAAGCCAGAAGGAACTTGACGACCAACGCGCCCGCTACGAAATGGCAAAAGCCAGATTGGAAGGCGCAAAACAGATGAAGAACGAAGTGCAATCGCAGTTTGCCTATGTAAATCTTCGTGCGCCTTTTAATGGAGTTGTAACAAGTAAGAATATTGAAGCTGGCGATATGGCAAACCCAGGAATGCCTTTAGTTTCAGTAGAGGGTCCGGGCAATTTTGAAGTAACCGCTTCAGTGCCCGAAAGTGAGATTTCAAAAATAAAATCGGGAACGGCAGTACAGGTGATTGTAAAATCGTTTGATAAAACACTTCCGGGAACAGTAACCGAAGTAAGTACTTCCGCCAAAAACACTGGCGGCCAATATTTGGTAAAAGTGGTTTTGGACAAAACAGAGGTAGATATTCTTTCGGGTATGTACGCTACGGTACAATTCCCCATAGAAAAGAAAACGGATGTGAGTATGGTTTTAGTGCCACAGCAAGCTATTGTAAAACGCGGACAATTAACAGGGATATACACGGTGAGCCAAAGCAATACAGCAATGCTTCGTTGGTTGCGATTGGGAAGAACTTTCGGAGATAATGTGGAAGTACTTTCGGGTTTGGCCGCAGATGAAAACTATATAGTTTCAGCCGAGGGAAAGCTCTATAACGGTGCAAACATAACCATTAAACAATAATCATGAAGGACGGATTAGCAGGCAAAATTGCCAAGTTATTTATAGGCTCAAAGCTTACGGTGCTGTTGATGATCGTGTTTATGGTCGTAGGCGTGTGGAGCTCGTTTTTAATACCGCGCGAGGAAGAACCGCAGATTGATGTGGCCATGGCCGACATCTTTGTGGGCTACCCTGGCGCATCGCCAACCGAGGTAGAATCGAGGGTGGTAAAACCTTTAGAGAAATTGGTTTCCAACATTCCGGGAGTTGAATATGTGTATTCCACTTCCTCAAATGAAGGGGCAATGGTAATAGTACAGTTTTATGTGGGTGAGGATATTGAGCGTTCTTTCGTGAAACTTTACAACGAAATGAACAAGCATATGGACCAAATGCCCCCGGGCGTTACCATGCCGCTTGTAAAACCCCGTGCTATTGATGATGTTCCGATGTTGGGGATAACGCTATGGAGCGAAAATTATGACGATTTTCAACTGAAACAGATTGCAGACGAGCTTACCCAGGAAATTGAAGAAGTAAACCAAGTTTCCGCTACCCAGAAAATAGGGGGTAGAAACAGACAGTTGCGGGTGGTATTGGATAAAGATAAACTGGCAGCAAGTGGTTTGGACTTTTTGGGCGTTGCCGAAATGATAAAGGCAAACAACCAGCAAATGGGCTCGGGCAGTTTTGATAAGAACGATACGGAGTTTTTGGTTACCACCGGAAATTTCCTAAAATCCGCAACCGATGTTGAAAACTTGGTTGTTGGGGTACAGCAGAACCAGCCTATTTATTTAAAGCAAGTTGCAGCTATTTTTGACGGTCCCGAAATTCCGAGGCAATATGTTTCCTTTGGGTTTGGGGGCGCAAGTGATAATATTTCAAAGTATCCTTCGGAATATCCAGCCGTGACCATTTCGGTAGCAAAAAGAAAAGGCGCCGATGCAATGAAAATTGCAGATGTGATTATTGATAAAGTAGATCATTTGCGAAGCAATTTAATTCCAGATGACGTTCACGTGGAAATCACGCGAAATTACGGGGAAACCGCTTCCCAAAAAGTTTCGGAATTGTTGATGCACCTAATAGGGGCAATCCTTGCCGTTACCTTGATTGTAATGCTCGCAATGGGCTGGCGCGGTGGTTTGGTGGTATTTCTTTCAGTACCAATTACGTTTGCACTAACGCTTTTGAGCTATTATTTGCTTGATTATACATTGAATAGAATTACACTTTTCGCCTTGGTATTTGTAACGGGAATTGTGGTGGACGACTCTATTATAATTGCCGAAAATATGCACCGGCATTTCAAGATGAAACGCTTGCCTTTTAAGCAGGCTGCCATTTACGCCATAAACGAAGTAGGAAACCCAACCATTTTGGCAACCTTTACGGTAATCGCTTCGGTATTGCCAATGGCTTTTGTTTCGGGATTGATGGGGCCATATATGTCTCCAATGCCAATTGGAGCTTCCATTGCAATGATACTTTCATTGTTTGTGGCTTTAACGATAACACCTTATTTGGGCTACATTTTCCTAAGAGAAAAAGAGAAGAAAGGAAAAACTCCAAAAGAAGAAAAACCTTTGGAAAGTACATTCATTTACAGGATTTATTCAAAAATGGAAACGCCTTTAATTGAAAACAAAAAGACGCGTTGGCTGTTTTTAGGAATTACCGTTGTAATGCTTTTGGGTTCTGTAATGATGTTCTTTACAAAATCGGTTGCCGTGAAAATGCTGCCTTTCGACAATAAAAACGAAATGCAGGTAGTGATCGATATGCCCGAGGGAACCACCTTGGAGCGCACCGCAGTGGTTGCCCGCGAAATTGGACAATACCTTTCCACACAACCGCTGGTAGTGAATTATCAAAATTATGTGGGTACTTCGGCACCGATAACCTTTAACGGTTTGGTACGTCACTACGACCTGCGTGGCGGAAGCAATATGGCCGATATACAAGTGAATCTGGTAGGAAAGGGAGACCGGAGCGAACAGAGCCACGATATAGCAAAATTGATTCGTCCACGTATTCAAGAAATAGGAAAGAAGTTTGGCGCCAATGTGAAGATAGTAGAAGTGCCACCGGGACCGCCTGTGCTTTCTACTATAGTTGCTGAAATATATGGGCCGGATTATGACCAGCAAATTGCAGTTGCAAAAAGTGTTGAGAACATTCTAAACGAAACCCAAGATGTAGTAGATGTGGATTGGATGGTGGAAGCCGACCAAATAGAATACGAATTCGTAATAGACAAAGAAAAGGCAATGCGCTACGGCGTGGCGCCGCAACAGATTGTTTATACGATGAATATGGCGCTTTCGGATAGACCCGTTACCAATTTGTATGACGAAACCGTTACCAAACAAGTAGGGATTTTGCTTGCATTGGATGAAAAGGAAAAATCGACCATTCAGGATATTTCGCAGTTAAAGATTGCTTCCAAACAGGGCAATATGGTCACTGTGGGCGATTTGGTAAACATCCAGGAAAGCACCCGTGCAAAAAGCATTTATCGCAAAAACCAAAAACGTGTGGTTTATGTGTTGGCCGATATGGCGGGAGAACTCGAGAGTCCTGTTTACGCTATTTTAGGAATGACCGATAAGCTGAATAATATTGAACTACCAGCTGGTTACAAAATGAACGAATTGTATTTGCAACAGCCCGAGCACGAAGACGACTTTACCGTGAAATGGGATGGTGAATGGCAGATTACGCTGGAAGTATTCCGCGATTTGGGAATTGCTTTTTTGGGAGTAATCATAATTATTTACATTTTGATTGTAGGTTGGTTCCAAAACTTTAAAGCGCCTGTGGTAATGATGGTTGCAATACCATTATCTTTAATCGGGATTGTACTTGGCCACTGGATTATGGGGGCGTTTTTCACCGCAACCTCCTTTATTGGGATGATCGCACTTGCGGGAATTATGGTACGGAACTCGGTATTGTTGATTGATTTCGTCAACCTTAGAACTGCGGAAGGAATTCCGTTAAAACAGGCCGTAATTGAAGCTGGCGCGGTGCGAACCACCCCAATATTATTGACGGCAGGAACTGTTGTTATTGGAGCATTTGTAATTCTTTTCGATCCAATTTTTCAAGGGCTTGCCATTTCACTTATGGGTGGAACTATTGTTTCCACGGTGCTGACGCTACTAGTTGTGCCATTGGTTTACTATATGATTGAGCGGAAAAACTATAAATAGACTTAAGACCGCTGCGCTTTAGGACATAAGACATAAGAATAAAGAACAGATTTGTTTTAATAAAAAATATAATATCAATAAAAAATGAACCAATGAAACTACTAATTGTAACCGTTGTGGACGAATATCAAAAAGACGTGCTGCAACTTTTCAAAAAAGCCAATATTGAGAGCTACAGCGGTTCCGATATTGAAGGCTATAAAAATGCTTCGTCTTTCATGATGAATTCCAGTTGGTTTCCATCGGAAAAAGGAGGGGCGGACAGCAGTATGTTTTTCTCATTTACTGAAGATGAAAAGATTGATTTGTTTTTCAGCTTAGTGGTTCAATTCAATGAAACGTTGGAGACCAACAACCCAATTCACGCGGTGGTGGTGCCCATAGAGCGGAGCATTTAAGCAATTAACAGTTATCAGTTATCAGTTATCAGTTGTCGGTTTTCTGTTGCTTGTTGTCTGTTTTGGGTTTTCAGTAATAAGTTATTAATTCTCACCACTCACTACTAAATATTAATAAACTCTATAAGAACTTAAATTAAATAATTATGATTAACAGATATATTAGGGCAATTGCCGGAACTTTTATTTTGATCAGCCTTATTTTGGCTGTTTATGTGAATATAAATTGGTTGTGGTTCACAGGTTTTGTGGGTGCCAACTTGCTACAATCATCATTTACAAAATGGTGCTTGATGGAAAAAATCCTTAAAAAACTTGGCGTAAAGGACGAAGGAGAGAGCTGTTGCGCTTAGTGTTCCTCATCAAAAAAACTATTTATACAAATCCCGCTGCAGAAAATTGTAAGTGGGATTTTTTATGAATACCATTACAATATGACTTTAGTCATTTTAAAACCCACAAATTCTGGATATATTTGAGATGTATAAAAAAATTAAGAGTATCATGACTATAAACATTCAGTATGTGAAAATGCCCACCAGTGAGGCGATGAACGAATATGTTGAAAAAAAACTTCAAAAACTTGCAGAAAAGTATGAGTGGCTTATTAGAGCCGATGTAAGTTTTAAGTTGGAAAACAACGTTTACGGCAAAGGCAATATATGTGAAATGGAACTGAGCCTTCCGGGACCTAAAATTTTTGCAACATCAAAAGAGGCAACTTTTGAAGCGGCCGCAAAAGAAACAATTTCAGACCTTGAAAAACAGCTTGAAAAGCGCAAGGCAAAATTCACAACACACTAAAAACCAGTACAGATGAAAAAAATATTAGTCCCCGTAGATTTTTCCGATCATTCAGAATATGCGTTGGAAGTAGCTGCTAACATTGCAAAAAAGCAAAATGCCGAAATCGTTGCGGTACATATGATGGGTCTTAGTGACGCAGTTTTAACGCGCGATGAAAGCAAGGAAGTTTTTGAGGCGATGTTTTATATGAAACTTGCAGAAAAGCGTTTTGCCGAATTCCTTGACAAAGAATACCTAAAAGGAATTACGGTTACCGATGCGGTCCACAATTATAAAATTTTTAGTGAATTGAATGATGTGGCCCGAGATTTTGGAGCAGATTTAATAGCTGTCTCTTATACACATCTGACGCTGCCGACGAGCGATCTAGTGTAGA
>OJGZ01000743.1_pt1 | contig 9217 bp, 9 predicted proteins | sample 1595051 | NCBI WGS metagenome assembly OJGZ01 (sample SAMN05416800, study PRJEB24817) | seawater metagenome | isolation source: Sea water | place: Canada:Atlantic | collected 2013-07 | reverse complement strand
CGAGATCTAGTACGGTCTCGTGGGCTCGGAGATGTGTATAAGAGACAGCGTTAAAGAAGCAATAAATGTCTTTCATATTTTCTTCAATCTCTCTAAGATTTGCTACTTTTGTACTCTACAAAATTTAAAAAAGGTATGGTCGGTAAAAACCAAGCTACAAAAACGATTTCAGTTGAAAAATACGGAATCAAAAACGCAAAAGTTAAATATCAACTTTCTTCTGAAGAACTTCACAACGAAACATTGCAAAAAGATCAAGGAAAAGAAGCTGCGAGCGGCGCCTTGGCAGTAAATACTGGAGAATTTACAGGAAGATCCCCAAAAGACAGATTTATCGTAAAAGATGATGTTACGCGCGACAAGGTGTGGTGGGGAAACATAAATATTCCATTTCCTCCAGATATGTTTGACCGGCTTTATGATAAAGTTGTAAATTATCTTTCTGAAAAGGAAATTTACGTGCGCGACAGTTATGCTTGCGCCGATGAAAAATACAAGCTGAACATTCGTGTAATTAACGAAACGCCGTGGTCCAATATGTTTGCCCACAATATGTTTCTTCGTCCTAACGAGGAAGAATTAGCTTCCTTTGATCCGGAATGGATTATTGTAAACGCACCAGGTTTTACTGCTGATCCTGAAGTTGACGGAACGAGACAACATAACTTTGCGATTCTAAACTTTACCAGAAAAATTGCATTAATTGGCGGAACTGGTTACACTGGGGAAATTAAAAAAGGTATATTCTCTGCCCTTAACTTTATTCTTCCAGTATATAAAAATACAATGCCAATGCACTGCTCTGCCAACGTTGGCGGAGATGGCGAGACAGCGATTTTCTTCGGTCTTTCCGGAACCGGTAAAACTACCCTTTCTGCAGATCCAAATCGTAAATTAATTGGCGATGACGAGCACGGATGGACTGAGGATAACAAAATCTTCAATTTTGAAGGTGGTTGCTACGCAAAGGTGATTAACCTTTCCGAAGAAAATGAGCCAGATATCTACAATGCCATTAAGCCTGGGGCTATTTTAGAAAATGTGGTAATGAACGAAAATGGCGAAGTTGATTATGCCGATACATCAATTACTCAAAATACTAGGGTAAGTTATCCTATCTATCACATCAATAATATCCAGGTTCCGTCCATTGGTCACAATCCAAAGAATATATTCTTTTTAACGGCAGATGCATTTGGTGTTTTGCCTCCTATTTCAAAATTAACTCCAGGGCAGGCAGCCTATCATTTCATTAGTGGTTATACTGCGAAGGTCGCAGGAACTGAGGAAGGTATCAATGAGCCAACTCCAAACTTCTCTGCATGTTTTGGAGCGCCATTTATGCCCCTTCACCCAACAGAATATGCTGAAATGTTGAGCAAAAAGATGAAAGATTCCGGCGTGAATGTTTGGTTAATCAATACTGGATGGACCGGCGGTCCTTACGGAGTAGGTAGTAGAATGAAGCTGAAATACACAAGAGCTATGATTGCTGCAGCTTTGGAAGGAAAGTTGAAAGATGTGGAGTTTGAAAAACATCCAATTTTTAACCTTATGATGCCGAAATCGTGCCCAAATGTTCCTTCAGAAATTTTAAATCCGAAGGAAACTTGGAAAAACAAAAAGGCTTATGACATTCAAGCGAAGGAATTGGCGAATTCATTTAAAGAGAATTTCACCAAGTTTGAAGCCTATGCTAATGAAGAAATTCTTTCCGGAGCTCCTGCTTCGGCATAGCATAAAAATATCTTTAATTAAAAAAGGCTTGCCATTGCGGCAAGCCTTTTTTAATTGCAACTAAATCGAGCTTATTTCTTGTTGTTCACTTCCTTGATGTACTTTTCCAAAGCCATCGTCATAGAAGGAGTTTCAGGGGTTGGGGCCTGTATGTCAACTCGTAAACCTACTTCGGTCGCGGCTTTTACGGTTGTATTCCCAAATACTGCAATGCGCGTTTCGTTCTGTTCGAAATCGGGAAAATTTTCCAACAGGGACTGTATTCCACTGGGGCTGAAAAAAACCAAAATATCATAATATACATCGCGCAAATCTGAAAGATCACTAATTACGGTTTTGTAAAAAGTAGCTTCTTTCCAATCAACCTTCAATTCGTTAAGTACTTCAGGGACTTCCGGCTTCAATTTATCTGAGGATGGAAGTAGAAATTTTTCGTTTTTATATTTTTTAATAAGTGGTGCAAGTTCAGAAAAGGTTCTTTTTCCCACATAAATCTTACGCTTTCTGTACACAACATATTTTTGGAGATAATAGGCTACCGCTTCGCTCAAGCAGAAATATTTCATACTGTCTGGCACCTTAAAGCGCAGCTCTTCTGCAATTCTAAAATAATGGTCTACAGAATTACGGCTGGTAAGAATAATGGCCGTGTAATTAGTAAGGTCAACTTTTTGGGCCCGTACATCTTTTCCTGACACACCTTCAACATGTATGAAAGGCCGAAAATCTATTTTTACCTTTTGTTTTTCTATTAAATCAAAATATGGAGAATTCTCAATTTTAGGCTCGGGCTGGGAAACCAAAATAGTTTTCACTTTCATAGATAGTCCTGCTTTTTTTTAAATATTACGCCTTAAACAAAGCTTTTGTAAAGGATAATATAAGGTGAAATTTCAAGTGCGCAAAGATACAAAATAAAATAGAAGAAATTGCTTAATATCAATTTTCCGTTTTTCTTATAGCTGTAAAGCAGCGCAATAGCGTTGAGTGTTAATAAACTTCCACCAAAAATAAGCAACCCTAGAGAGGTAGGAGGGTAAATAAAAAGAAAGAAAAGGTTGCCGACGAAAAACAAAATGCCCAAAAAATTGCGATAACTCAATTTTTGGTAGAGATAATTGTTGATGATCGCATCCATCGAAAAAATATTCGCCACAATTTTTTCCATAGAAAATTTTATCAAAACAAACACACTGTACGCTGTGCAAATTTGAAGAAAAAGCCACTCATTTTGTTGAACTTCAGTAGGATTGAAAACCCTAAAAAACAAATAAACAAAAATGGAAACACATACTATTTGTACCGCAAATAGCATCATGTTAAAAGGATGGTTCAATTCATCATTTTTGCCGTGCACAAAAAAATACTGGTTGGTCAAGGGGAGCAGGGAAAATTCGTAAAATCTTTTTGGATAGAAATACTTTGCCAGCGCCAAAAGTACAAAGCATGCCAATAACATATAGGTAGCCCAATCGGTTGAGTTTATAAGTCTTTCGCTGAAATCCACCTTCAATTTTTTGGTAAAGGTACTGTAAAATATTTTTCCTTTTTTAGCGCTCAATTAGAATTTACTTCACATTTATTTATTAAAAAAAAGGTACTTTTGCGCTAAAATAGCAGTATGTCCAAGGCGGTAGTGGTGGTGCCAACCTACAATGAAATTGAAAATATAGAGCGACTGCTGCGTACTGTTTTTTCATTGCAACGTGAATTTCACGTTTTGGTTGTAGATGACAATTCACCCGATGGCACCGCAACAGTGGTTGAGGAAAATTTCAAAACCTATCCCGAAAAACTTTTTTTGCTGAAAAGAGCCGAAAAAAACGGTTTGGGAACTGCTTATATTGCTGGCTTTAAGTGGGCTTTGCAAAATGGGTATGATTACATTTTTGAAATGGATGCCGATTTTTCGCACAACCCCAACGATCTTATCAGGCTTTTCAACGCCTGCCACAAAGGCGGTAGTGATGTGGCAATAGGGTCACGTTATGTAAAGGGCGTTAATGTGGTAAACTGGCCCATGAGCAGGGTTTTAATGTCGTGGCTGGCCTCAAAATATGTAAGGTTTGTAATGGGGATCGACATTTATGATACCACAGCCGGATTTATTTGTTACCGAAGAAGAGTGCTGCAGAAAATAAACTTGGACAACATTCGTTTTGTGGGCTATGCTTTTCAGATTGAAATGAAATTTAAAGCGTATTTAAGCAAATTCAAGATTGAGGAAGTGCCCGTAATATTTACCGATCGCACAAAAGGCGAATCAAAAATGAGTTCGGGAATTATTTCCGAAGCTATTTTTGGAGTGATAGTAATGAAATTTAAAAGTGTGTTTAATAAGAAAAGGTTTAATAAAACATCATTCCATTAAACATAAATGAGAAATGAATGGCGAGTTATTCCATTCGTAAGATTTAAAAAGAAGATAACACCCAAATGAAAGCAGTTTTAATTAAAAACGCAAATATTGTAAACGAAGGAAAAATCGTAAAAGGCGATGTTCTTGTACAGGATGGCCGCATTGCGGAAATTTCCGAAACCATCAGTGCAAAATCTGCCGATACGAAAGTGATAGATGCAGACGGGAGCTATTTGCTGCCGGGAATGATAGATGACCAAGTGCATTTTCGCGAGCCCGGATTGACGCACAAAGCTAACATTGAAACTGAATCAAAAGCTGCAGTTGCGGGCGGAATTACCTCTTTTATTGAAATGCCGAACACCGTTCCGCAAGCCACAACCATTGAATTATTGGAAGAAAAATTTGATATCGCATCCAAAACTTCTTGGGCCAATTATTCCTTTATGTTTGGCGGCACAAATGATAATCTGGATGAAATTTTAAAAGTAGATCCCCAGAAAGTAGCCGGGTTGAAATTATTTTTAGGCTCTTCCACAGGAAACATGCTGGTGGATGATCCTAAAACACTGGAAGAAATCTTCAGCAAAACCAAATTGCTTATTTCGGCACATTGCGAAGACGAGGGCACCATCAAAGGGAATTTAGAAAAATATAAAGCCGAATACGGAGAAGATATTCCAATAGAACTTCACCCAAAAATACGTAGTGAGGAGGCTTGCTATATTTCTTCTTCAAAAGCCATAAAACTGGCCGAGAAGACAGGGGCTCGACTTCATGTTTTTCACCTTTCAACCGAAAAGGAAACGCATCTTTTCAGTAATAAAAAACCCCTTGCTGAAAAGAAAATCACGGCAGAAGTTTGCATTCACCATTTGTGGTTTACGGATGCCGATTATAAAACAAAAGGTACCAAAATAAAATGGAACCCAGCCGTAAAAACAGAAAAGGATAAAGATGGATTACTTAAAGCACTGCTGGACGATCGAATAGATGTGATTGCTACAGACCACGCACCGCATACCTTGGAAGAGAAAAACAATAAATTTCTAAATGCCCCTTCTGGTGGGCCGTTGGTGCAGCATGCATTGGTTGCTCTTTTGGAGATGTACCACAAAGGGAAAATTTCATTGGAAAAAATCGTAGAAAAAACCGCGCACAACCCAGCGATTTTGTTTCAAATAAAGGAACGTGGATACATTCGAAAAGGCTACAAAGCAGACTTGGTTTTGGTTGATCTTAACTCGCCTTGGACTGTTAAAAAGGAAAATCTACTCTATAAGTGCGGTTGGTCTCCTTTTGAAGGAACAATCTTTAAATCGCGGGTAACACATACGTTGGTTAACGGGGTTGTAGTTTATGAAAATTCAAAGTTCCCAAACAAAAGCAATCCGGAAAGACTTACCTTTAACAGATAATGAAACAACTACTGCTTCTTTCCCTATTGGTTTTAAGCTTTACTGGCTGTCAAAATGTAGCACAGCCTGAAAAGCCAAAAGACCTTATTTCAAAAGAAAAAATGGTCGATTTGCTTACTGAGGCTTATTTGGCAAATGCAGCACGAAGCGTAAACAATCAAGCTATTGTGGATAAGGGAATAAAAATAGATTCCTTAATTTACAAAAATTTTAGGGTAGACAGTCTTCAATTCGCAAATAGTAATGCCTACTATGCAGCCGATGTGAATACATATATGGAAATTTTTCAAAAAGTTGAGGCTAGACTTGTAACTATGCAAAAGAAAATGGACAGTATTCGCGAAGCCGATAAAAATAGAAAAGACAGTATAGGAAAACGAAAATTTGAAGAAAATGTAAGTGCCGAACCTGTAATGGACAGTTTAATTTGATGTTTTTTTCTTTTCCGCGACAACCCTTTTTAACGTTTCTTCCGTAGGTGTAAATTGAAAACCAAGCGTGTTTTTAATTTTAAACATATCATACAGCGAAATTGTAAACATAGACCGGACCGTAGCTTTTACAATCCTTCTTTTTGTATTGAATAGCTTATTCGAGAGCCAATCCATTCCACTTAAAAAAAACATTATGTTCTTTGGAAGCTTTTTTGTGGGCGGTTTTTTATCAAACATTGGCGCTAGCCTTGTAAGCAAATCCTTGTAGGTTAGGTTTTCACCCACTAAAATAAATTGCTCATTTTTCACTTCAGAATTCATTAAAAGTATCATTGTCTTCACAACATCTTGTACGTCTACTATGCCCATTGCTCCCGAGGGGTAAAATGGGATGCCACTTGCGCCCAAAGAAATTATAATACTGCTTCCGCCTCCATCTGGTGATGTTCCCAAAATCAACCCGGGATTTACAATTACAGCATCCAAGCCTTCTTGGGTGCCACGCCATATTTCCATTTCGGCACCATACTTAGTTATGGCGTACACGCTATTTTTAGCGTCAGGATTCCAGGGCGTTTCTTCGGAAATTAATTGATCTTTTAAATTGCTTCCCAAAGTGGCAACAGAACTTACATAGCAAAGTTTTTCAATGTTACTGGCCAAACAGAGATTTACAATATTTGCTGTGCCTTCCACATTGGCTTTTTTGAGTACTTTGTATTTTGAGGGATCAAAACTTATGAAAGCTGCGCAATGGTACACTTTTGTAATATTTTCAAAAGCGAGCGTCAACGCAGGAATATCCGTAATGTTCGCTTCAACCCATTCAATTTTATTGAATAGTGAATCCACTTCCGCAGTATAAAGCGCAAAAACCTCTTTTACAGCCTTTATGTTACTGTTCTTTCTGTGAATGGCGCGTACGTTCGCGTTTTCCTTCAACAGAAAATACAACAGATGTGAACCTACTAAGCCTGTGCCACCGGTAACTAATATCATAAAGCGAAAATACTGTTTTTTACTGAAGAAATTTTAGCAGACCATATTCAGCACTTCCATTCTGAATTATTCATTGAGAACCCTATCTTTGCACAAAATTTATAGAAATGAAGCTGAAAAATTTCGTTGAAGAACTACAATGGCGTGGCATGGTACACGATGTAATGCCCGAAACCGAAGCACACCTTATGGAAACCATGCGATCTGCATATGTAGGATTTGACCCTACGGCTGATTCGCTGCACATTGGCAACTTGGTGCCCATTATGCTTTTGTCTTTCTATCAACGCTGTGGTCACAAACCAGTGGCATTGGTAGGCGGTGCCACGGGAATGATTGGTGATCCTTCGGGGAAAAGCGCCGAAAGAAATCTGCTGGATGAAGCTGCCTTACGCCACAACCAAGAGTGTGTGAAAAATCAGCTTTCCCAATTTCTGGATTTTTCTTCGGGTGCCGAAAACCAAGCAGTAATGGTAAATAATTACGATTGGATGAAGGAGTTTTCGTTTCTTGATTTTATCAGAAATGTGGGCAAGCACATTACCGTAAATTATATGATGGCCAAGGATTCCGTAAAAACGAGATTGAGCGGCGAGAGTGCTGACGGACTTTCGTTTACCGAATTTACCTATCAATTAATACAGGGCTACGATTTTCTTCACCTTTACAGAAATCAAAATTGTACCCTGCAAATGGGCGGTAGCGACCAGTGGGGAAATATTACAACCGGAACGGAGTTAATACGAAGAATTGCTGGTGGAAAAGGGTATGCGTTAACCTGCCCGCTGATTACAAAAAGTGACGGCAGCAAATTTGGAAAAAGTGAAGGTGGAAATATTTGGCTGGACGCCAACAGAACTTCACCTTATAAATTTTACCAATACTGGCTGAACACCAGCGATGATGATGCCGAAAAGTATATTAAGATTTTTACTTTTTTAGATAAAGAAACCATTGAAACTCTAATTGCTGAACAAAAGGAAGCGCCCCACAGGCGTTTGCTCCAAAAACGCTTGGCGCAGGAGGTCACCACAACGGTGCACAGTGCCGAAGAGTTTGAAAAGGCCGTAAAGGCTTCCGAAATATTATTTGGGAATTCAACTTCCGAAGATTTGAAAACACTTGACGAAAAAACTTTTCTCGACGTTTTTGACGGTGTGCCACAGGCCGAGATTTCAGAAGAAGAAGTAAAATCAGGGGTTGATATTATTGCAGCTTTGGCAGAAAAAACAGGCTTTTTAAAATCGAATGGTGAAGCACGACGAGCATTGAAGGAAAATTCAATTTCAGTAAACAAAGAAAAGGTTTCCGATGGTTATACTATTTCTAAAAATGATTTAATAAATGGCCAATTTGTCCTTTTGCAAAGAGGTAAGAAAAACTACTTTATTATTAAGGTGGTTTAACTTTAAAGCACGATAATAAAAAAATCCCCGGCAAAGATTGCACGGGGATTTCTCAATTAACTAACCAACCAAATTATGAAAAATCATCAGTTTTTCACAATGGTTTGGTCGAGCATTTATCAAACAACTTACGTTGAATTTCAACAGTTTGTGTTAAAGTTTTTTTAAAAAACCATCAAGTTGCAGCCGCGGATGTCGCTACTGTCAAAACGCCCTACAATTTCAAAAGATCCGTCGGGAAAAGTCTTTCCCAAATCTTGTGTAGCGATAAAGGCACATGAATAAATGTTGGCCAAATCAATTACGTTAATTCCGCCAGTTTTTCCATAAATGTAGGTTAGCGCATCTTCCGTATCGCGCGTTATAACTTTCATCCACGGTGGACAATTGAAGATTCCATTGCCTATGGAGTAGGCTTGCGAGAGCAGTTCAGTCATGCCATATTCACTGTGGATTTTTTCTACACCAAAACCTTTTTTTAAAATCTCGTGGAGTTCCTCCTTTATCATTTCCTTTCGGCGGCCTTTCATTCCGCCGGTTTCCATTACAATTGTATTTTTAAGCTGAAATTTCCTTTTTTCAATTAAATCGAGAAGCGCATAGGAAACTCCAATAAGTAATGTTTTTTGTCCGTTTTTTTCCAAAGCGTCCAACTTTTCAATAAGTGCATCCATCTCGTATAAATAGAAACCGCTGTGGGGATTGTTGCTTTGTTCAATAAGCTTTTCAACCATATAAATTAAGGAAGAACCTTCGCGTTCCAAATAAGACGGAAGCAAGGCTAAAATCGCAAAACTTGAAGGATTGCCATATTGCCTGTCTCTTATACACATCTCCGAGCCCACGAGACCGTACTAGATCTCG
>OJGZ01000733.1_pt1 | contig 9469 bp, 7 predicted proteins | sample 1595051 | NCBI WGS metagenome assembly OJGZ01 (sample SAMN05416800, study PRJEB24817) | seawater metagenome | isolation source: Sea water | place: Canada:Atlantic | collected 2013-07 | reverse complement strand
GTGGCAGAGGCGGCTTTTGCTTCATCTCTCTCTTTTTCTGCTGCTTCGGCTGCTGCACTCGTTGGTGCGGCGCCTCCTGAAGATGCGGCGGCAGCGCCACTTGTCTTTGCTTTTTCTGCAACTAACTCTGCTTCTAATACTGCAACACGAGCTTCTGAAGCTCCTGCTCTTCTAAAATAGCCTTCTTTTTCCGTTTTGGATCTTACTGCCTTCTCTGCAAAAGCCAAAAATGCCCTGCTTGTTGCAGCATCTCTAGCTTCACGCGCCTCTGCAGTAGCTGCAGTTGCAAGCTTTGTTAAGGGAGAACCACCAGCAACACCAGCTGCCAAAACCCTTCCCATTGTCCCTGCTTTACGTGGACCTGCAGATTGAAAAAATTCTTCTGCTTGTTGATCTGCGTACACTTCTCCAAATAATATAGAAAAAAGAATAATTAGAATTAATTTATACATCATCATTCCTTATATTTTGTAACTAAATCCAGCCATAACTGTCGTTACAGTTGGTTTGATATTGGTTGTAATTATGTGGTCATTTTGCTGTACTTTAGAAACCCTGAAATTTCTGTACACTGTATGATCTAAATCAAGACGCGTGCTAAGTTTTTCAGTCATTGAAATTTTTATCCCCGCCCCAAACGCAAATCCTGCGGCTGTAGTACTTCGACTGGTAGATAAAAAACTTCTATCTCCACCTGGACCTGCTTCACTATAGTTATCTTCCATTTTATAGGTAAATTTAGAAATACTTACACCAGTTTTTAAATTAAGCAAGATATCTTCCTTAAGGTAATAGCCCGGCATTATGGTGAAAGCCATCGCATGTTTTCTGGATAAGACATCACTGAATTTGCTACCATCATTTGTGTCACTAAATTTATACTTAGTCTTATGATTATCAAAAATGATTGAAAATTCGGTTCCTAAATACCATTTCTGTGCAAAAGTACTGCCATAACCAGCATGGACTGAACCTGCGGAATTATTTGATTTTAATTGTGGAGAGAAGCTAACCCTATGACTTGGCCCCCTTGCACCGGTTGTCGGATTTATAATGCCAACTTTTTCTTTCGCATCTAAACTGGAATACCCAGCTGAGGCACCAACGTAAAAACCATCAAAATTTGAATTTGATTGGGCGGATAATGTAATCGTACTTGTGACGGCAAGGACCGTACCTATTAAAATCTTATTCATGCTATATCTCCATACTCCATGTGGGAAGGCCAATAAACTAGAATAAACGCCTAATTTCAAAGTCTAATATTACAGGGATTGCATGCCTTAATTGCATTCACGGAATTAAACCTATTGTTTCCGGGGGGTTCTGGGGATTTTTAAGTATTGATAAATAGTAATTTTTTTTTATTTAAACTGGTTAAATACAGAATATTTCAAATAAAGGAATGGAAAATAAAAGTATTCGGAAGGCCTTAACGCTTTCTTTTTTTCAAAGAAAGAACAACATCATCGATTATATCACGGACAGTAACGTAATCTTCAAGCTGTTTACCTTTAAGAACTTGGTGCGGCACCATTTTTAATTTTTGCGGGTTAATTTGCTTGCCTTTATAATGCACCTCGTAATGCAAATGCGCGGCTGTTGCCCTGCCTGTTGCCCCAACATAGCCAATGACTTCGCCTTGCTTGACACGCTTTCCACGGCTTATCCCTTTGGCATATTTATGCATATGAGCATAAGCTGTTGAATATTCTGAATTATGTTGAACAAGGATATAGTTCCCATACCCCCCAAGACGTCCGTATTTTTTAATGACACCATCCCCTGCTGCCAGGATTGGGGACCCCCTTCGGGCGGCGAAATCCACCCCACGATGCATTTTTGTATAGCCCAGAATTGGGTGGCGTCGACGACCATAACCTGATGAAATACGTGCGCCTTTAACTGGTGTTCTTAGCAAGGCTTTGCGGACACCTTCCCCTTTTTCATTGAAATAGTCTTGACCCTTTGGGGCATCATATAAATATATTTTTGCCGGCCCGCCCGCAATATATAACGCAGCATAAATAACCACACCATCATCAACGTAACCCGTTTCTTCGTCATATGTTTTGTCATACATTACTTCAAAAGTTTCGCCTGGTTTGACCCCACGCTGAAAGTCGATGGAAAAACTATAGATCTGAATGATTTTATTAATTAAGTATTTTGATAAACCCACTTTTAAAGCATCCCGGTACAGACTGTCTTTTATCGTTCCCTGTACATAAATTGATTTTTTCTTTAATTTAAGGGGGACCCCTTCGGCGACAAAATTATTGTTTTCATCCCGCACAAGATTTAATTTTCTTTTGGCCCCATCAAACATCATAATAATTTTAACGGTGCTTAACATGCCAGATTCTTTGTCGCGAATACGCTTGAAATAGAAACGGTTTTTTCGATCAATTTTCTTTATATCGTAATATTGGGAAATGGCCTTTGTAATAAAAGAGATTTCTTTTTTATCATACTTATTGCGTCTTAAGAAAGTTTGTAAAGATTCTTTGTATCTTGGATTGTCATGTTTGAAAGCAGCGGGCTCATCCGAGGCAATATGAATGGCTGATTCTTTTGAGGCAACTTCTGACATGGCTTCGGCTTCTTCTAGGGCAGCCTCTTCCTCTTGCTCAATCGATGCTTCGATGCGTTCGTTTTCATGTTCTTGGATATTTTCTTCATAAATATCGTACCCTATAAGGAAAAGCCCCAAGGTAAAGCACAAAAGACCCAAAGTTATTTCAAGTGTTCTAAAACGCATTACTTAGATCCTGGGACACCTTTGGTTGTTGAATATTCAAAGTGAAATACCTCATCCGGATATACCATTTGGCGTATTTTGTGCGCTGCAGCCGCCGCCTCAGCAAATCCAGTTAAAATTAACTTTTGTTTATTTTCGTATGTTGCAACATCCCCAATGGCAAAAACACCTGCGGCTGATGTTTCGTTTGTTGTGGGCTTTACCTTAATATGGCTGTTGTCCAAACTTAATCCCCATTCGGATATTGGCCCCAAGTTCATCGACAAACCAAAGAAAGGAAGAAGGGTATCAGCGTCTAAGGCTTTTTCTTCGCCTTTAAGTGTTTTCACCATAACTTGTTCAAGCTGACCATCTTGACCTTTTAAACCAGACAATTGATAAGGGATAACCATTTCCACAACGTTACCATTTTTGGCAAGGTTTTCCAGTTTTTCGACACTATCTGGGGCAGCCCTGAATTTTGGACGACGGTGAACAACGTAAACTTTCTTTGCCAGTTCAGATAAAGACAACGCCCAATCAATGGCTGAATCGCCGCCGCCTGCAATCACAATTTTTTTGTCTCTGAATTGTTCACGGCTTTTGACAAAATAAAAAACACTTTTGCTTTCGAATGCTTCGATACCATCAAGGGGGGGACGGTTTGGTCCAAAGGCCCCAACCCCAGCAGCAATAATAATTGCCTTGGCATTAATTTTAACATTGCCACTTGTCATAATATCCCAACGATTATCTTCCGTTGGTGTGATGGCCACAACATTTTGCCCAAGGTGATACGTTGGATTAAAGGGGGCAATTTGTTTTTCCAGATTCTTAATTAAATCCCCTGCCAAAATTTCTGGGTGGGCTGGAATATCATAAATTGGTTTTTCTGGATATAACGCTGTACATTGGCCGCCGACTTCGGATAGGGCATCAATAACGTGACAATCCATCTTCATCATTCCACATTCAAAGACAGCAAATAATCCAACCGGACCTGCCCCAATTATGGCAACATCTGTTTTATAATTTCTCATAACTAAACATTCTCTATTTTATTTCGGAAGTTTTTATAGACAAGCCTGATATTAATATACTGGATCAAAATCAGATTTGCATCTTATAAAAAGTAATTCTATATTATATGGGCTTGTTGTGAAATCCATATATAAATAAGTTTGGTATAACATAGTATTCAAGTACAAATTTGTCTATAGTGAATTACATGTCGATACTTTTTTTACATAAATACAATATTTCTGATTTACAAGAAACCAAAAAACTTTCCGAAAAACTGGGTGAACTATTGACCCCCCGGGACATTGTGACTTTTTCTGGAAATCTGGGGGCAGGAAAAACAACTTTTGTGAAATTTTTAATCCAAAGCATTGTAAAACAAGAAATTCCTGTGACCAGCCCAACCTTTAATTTGGTTCAAATATATGAAACCAAAAAGTTCCCTATTTGGCATTTTGATATGTACCGATTAAGGGACAGTGACGAAGTTTTTGAACTAGGGTATGAAGAAGCCCTATCTGAAGGTGTCAGTTTAATTGAATGGCCAGAAAAGATGCAAGAATTTTTGCCGAAAGATAGACTTGATGTTATAATTAAAACCGTCGACGTAAATAAAAGAGTAATAGAGTTTATACCGCATGGCGAATGGAAAAATAGAACCCCTAAACAGGGCTGATTTAAGGCGGAATTTCCTGGAAGAAATTGGATGGGGGGATAAAGAACCAACATTTCTTGCCGGCGATGCGTCCAATCGGACCTATTACCGTATTACCAGTTCCCGTGGACATACCGCTGTGTTAATGGATGCGCATGAGCCAAGCGAAAAAATACGGGAATTTATGCAAATCGATCGCCTTCTTTATAGTATGGGCTATGCAGTGCCCGAAATTATTGCATCTGATTTAGATCATCGCCTTATTTTATTAGAAGACTTAGGGGATAAAACTTTTACGTTTTGCCTGGAAAATAATCAAAACCCATATGAACTTTATGAAGCAGCAACAAAGGTTATTATTGATCTTCACCAAAACTTTAAACACAAAAACAAAGTCATTCCTGTTTATGATCTTGCAACTTATCGTCGCGAATGTGACACCTTGCTTGATTGGTATTACCCGGCCATTATGGGGAAAAGTATTTCTTTGGATGCCAGAAATGAATGGTCAGAAATTTGGAATAACCTATTAACCCAAAAAATATCTTTGTCCCGAACTTTGGTTCTTAGGGATTTTCATGTGGATAATTTAATTTGGTTACATAAACGATCTGACCTTCAGCGATGTGGGTTATTGGATTTTCAAGATGCTTTGTTGGGATCTCCTGCTTATGATTTAGTTTCCTTATTTGAAGATGCGCGTCGTGACGTTTCCGGTTCAATGACAACAGACCTTTTGAATTTATATTTTAAAAATTTTCCAGAACTGGACCCCGAACAATTCATGAAAGAATATAATATTTTTGGGGCCCACCGAAGTGCCAAAATTATTGGGTATTTCACACGCCTTGCCCTGCGCGATAATAAAAAAAGATACTTGGATTTTATTCCCCGAACTTGGAAATGGTTGGAACAAGATATGCAGCATCCAGATTTAAAAGATATAAAAAACTGGATGGATAAACATATCCCAAAAGAAAAAAGGATGGTCCCAAATGTTTGAAATTAAAAAAGCAATGATTTTGGCTGCCGGATATGGCAAACGCATGCAGCCCATTACAAACAAGATTCCCAAACCCCTTGTTGAGGTTGGGGGTATTTCCGTAATCAAGCGATTACTGGATCAATTATATAATTCTGGCATTGAAGAAGTTGTTATTAACACAGCCCACCTTGCCAAGAAAATTCACGAACATTTAAAAGATTATAAAAAACTAAAGATTATTTTTTCTGATGAAGGCACGCCACTTGAAACAGGGGGCGGGGTAAAAAAGGCAATAGCCCACCTTGGGGAAAAACCATTTATTGTTGTAAACGGGGATGCGATTTTTCATGACAAGGGGCCAACTGTTTTTGACCAGCTTATGAAAAAGTGGCACCCAGGTATGGATATTTTATTGGCCCTTGTGCCTAAGGAAAATTCTTTGGGATTGGCAACCCCGGGGGATTATCATACAAAAGAAGAAAGCTTGATTGAACGCCGCAAGGAAGGGTTGGCCCCTTATTATTATGGGGGGGCACAAATTTTGCAGCCACGTCTTTTTACAAATCATTCAGATAATCATTTTTCTTTATTGGCGCTGTATGACAAAGCCGAAGAAAAAGGAACTTTATACGGAATTGAATATGATGGGTTGTGGTTCCATGCTGGAACACCCGAAGATCTTCAGGAAATAAATGACTGGTTTGCAAAAAACAAAGGGGAATAACCCCAATCTTTTTACCGTCCCAAGTGATCAAGATTTTCTTAAAATTCTTGCCCAATACCTATTAAAAAATACAACGCCTTTTGGTCTGGCAAAGTATACTATTTTTCTGCCCACCCAACGCGCCTGCAAAAAATTGGAAACCGAATTATTAAATCATGCCAAATCACAAGCCGTTCTTTTGCCAAGAATGGTTCCGCTGGGGCAAGTGGAAGAAGATGAATTGACTTTAACAAGTTTGGAAGGTAGCGAGTTTGGCTTCAACCTGCCCCCCATTATTACAAATGAAAAACGTCAAATTATTTTGGCAAAAATTATTTCTGGATTTTATAAAAATCAGAACACACCCGTGGCCACATCAAAAGCATCTTATCTGGCAACGCAACTGGCGCAATTAATAGACCAAATTGAAATGGAAGGTCTTACCCTGGATAATCTTGAAAATTTGGTCCCCCAGAATTTTGCAACCCATTGGCAAACAACCTTGGATTTTTTGAATATTATCAAAGATTTTTGGCCCAAAATTTTATCGGCTGAAAAGGCTATTGAATTTAAAAAATATCATCGCTTATTAATTGAAAAATTAATCCAAGAATGGGGAAAAAATCCCCCTAAAGACCCCATCATTGTGGCGGGATCCACAGGATCAATTCCTTCAACAGCTTCGTTAATCAATGTTATTTATGGGCTGGATAATGGCATGATTATATTGCCTGGACTTGATACATTTTTATTGTCAAAATCTGAGGCATCCCACCCCCAAAAAACAATGCAATCTTTGTTGGAAAAATTGGGTGCCTTCGCAGAACAAGTCAAAGTTTTTCCTGGATGCACAGAAAGCCATCGTCATAAATTTTTAAATTCTGTTTTTAATGATCAAGCAATTGATATAAATGAAAACCCTTTGTTCCAATATATTGAATGCGATCATGAACAAGAAGAAGCATCTGTTATTGCCGCATCCATCCGCAGCCATCTTGAAGACCCTAAGAAGATGATTCAGGTAATCACCCCAGATCGAAATCTTGCCGAACGCGTTATTAATGAATTAAGTAAATGGAATATTAAAACAAATGATTCCGGGGGGAAACCCTTAAGACGAACACCTTTAGGGGCCTTTATTTTGTTAACAGCAACCTGGTTAAAACCCCAACTTAAAACTGTTGATTTTTTGGCAACCTTAAAACACCCTTACGCACAAAAATATAAGTTTCTTGCCCACGCCTTGGAACGTTTTTATTTTAGGTCTGTATCAGCCCCCATTTTACCTTATCAACTTGATGAAAATATTGATGCTGTTTTGGAAAAAATTCCCCCCAAATTTCATCATGACTTACGGGATTTTTTGGCTGAATTATCTTATGTAAAAAATAAAATAATGACCTTAAGTAAAGATGCGACCCTATCTGATTTTTTGCGTGTCCATCAAGTTTTAATGGAATGGTTGGCGGATGACACCTATGACAGTTTTGAAAATATTGGCCATTCATCCGAATCAATTGCCTTTAATCAACTGTGGCAAAATCTTTCCAAGGAAGGCACCGAATTTGTGTTATCTGACAGCGATGATTACGGACCCTTTTTGGAATCATTTTTATTACAAATAAAGATTCGCCCGCACAAATCTTTGCACCCACGCATTCATATTTTAGGCTTGATTGAATCCCGATTAATGCGGAGTGACGTTGTTATTTTGGCCGGACTTAACGAAGGCACTTGGCCGCCAGAACCATCAAGTGATCCATGGTTCAATCAAGCCATGCGAAAACAATTTGGGTTACCCAGCCATGAACGACGCATTGGTTTAAGCTGTCTTGATTTTATACATGCTTGCGGAAATAAAGAAGTCATTATGACAAGATCCCAACGGGTAAATGGGACACCTGCCATTCCGTCAAGATTTTTATTAAAGTTGGAATCTGGATTAAAAAAATCAAATTTCCATTTAAATAAAGATCATCAGATTTTGTCTTATGTTCGTCATTTTACAAACACTGTAAAATCAAAAGCAATTTCTGCCCCGGTCCCTACCCCAGAATTAAAAGCGCGTCCCCGGAAATTATCTGTGACAGAAGTCGAAGTTTTATTAAAAGATCCTTATTCCATATATGCAAAACATATTTTGAAATTAAAACCTTTAAATGATTTAGATATTGAAGCCGATGCAAAAGAATTTGGCATCTTAATTCATAAAATTTTTCAGCTGCATATTAACAAGCAGACGTTTAATTTGGAAAATTTATTTTTAAAAGTCTTCCAAAATTCACCGCATAAAAAAATATGGTGGATTCGTATTCAACGTGCCTATGATTGGTTTTTATCCCAAGTCAAAGATTGTGATTTCAGCCATATTCATACTGAAGTTTTTGGTGACCTAACGTTTCAAAGTTTGGGGGGATCTTTCACTTTAACTGGGATCGCAGACCGCATTGATTGCCAAAAAAATTCTGTGGAAATTATAGATTATAAAACAGGTGCCATCCCCCTTGCAAAAAATATAAAAAATGGCCGATCTGCCCAACTGCCGATGGAAGGCATTATCTTAAAAGAAGGGGGCTTCAAAGGTATTGGAAAACTGGCTTTATCAAATTTGGTTTTTTGGCATGTCACAGGAAAACAAAACAAAGGGTCCCTTTATCCGATAAAAGATGATTTGGAAAATCTATTAAAAAACACAGAAAAAGGGTTAAAAAATTTGGTCCATCAATTTGACCAACAAGAAACACCTTATATGTCACACCCGCATGGTATTGAAGGGTATGGATCTTATAACCATCTTTCCAGAATTAAAGAGTGGCTAAATTAATGTCAGTTCATCAAGCCAATAGTGCCCAAAAAATTGCCGCCAACCCAGAAAATTCTTGCTGGGTAGAGGCCTCTGCTGGATCAGGGAAAACCAAAGTTTTAACGGACCGTGTTTTAAATCTTTTGTTACATGGGGCCGATCCTGAAAAAATATTATGCCTGACATTTACAAAAGCCGCAGCCGCTGAAATGGGAAATCGTCTGCGTCATCGATTATCAACTTGGGCCAACCTTAAGGATAAAGATTTATACAATGACTTGGAAAAACTGGTCCCAAAATGCCCAGAAAAATATATCCATGAAGCCCGTCATTTATTTGGAAAATTTATCGATACGCCGGGTGGTTTAAAAATCCAAACGATTCATTCATTTTGTCATGCGTTACTTAAAAAGTTTCCTTTAGAGGCAAATATTGTTCCCCATTTTTCTGTCATAGATGCAGAAGAACAAAGCACCCTTTTAAACAAAAGTTTTAAATATGCATTGGAAAACTGCTGTCTCTTATACACATCTGACGCTGCCGACGAGCGATCTAGTGTAGAT
>OJGZ01000714.1_pt1 | contig 9796 bp, 9 predicted proteins | sample 1595051 | NCBI WGS metagenome assembly OJGZ01 (sample SAMN05416800, study PRJEB24817) | seawater metagenome | isolation source: Sea water | place: Canada:Atlantic | collected 2013-07 | reverse complement strand
AATTGAAGTTTTTTTCTGGACCCCGCATCAAGTGCGGGGCGACGAAACAAGGGGGCTAAATGGCCCTTTTTTAAGGAATAATACCTGTCTAAACTTCCTTATCTGGTACAGCCCCTTTTTTTATTATGCCTTATTTTTCATCTTTTTCTAATTCATCTCGTTCAATTTGTATGCTGATAGGCGTTGTGGATGTAACGTTAACGAAATCTTGCTTTTCATTTTCTTCGATTGGGCGTTGTCGACTGCGCCATTGAAAGAACAAAGCCAGGAAACCTGTCAAGGCCATAAAGAAAACAAACATACCGCGGGGGCCCATAATCTGCATGACCGCTGATGAAATCAAAGGCCCAAAAGAAGACCCAATGGAATAAGCAAACAACAATCCCTGCGTTGCCGCCAGAATTGCCTTGCTGTCGATACTGTCACAAGCATGGTTAATACTTATGGGGTAAAGGGTGAAACAAAATCCGCCCAAGAAAAAAGACACAACCAGCATGACCTTGAAAAAACTTGGGTCTGTAAAGGAAATAATAAAACTACATACCCCAGAAAGAATGGCCATGACCACCATCACACGGCGGCGATCAAAAGAATCTGAAAAACGCCCAACGGGATACTGCAAAGCCCCTGCCCCAAAAACAGTGGCAAACATAATCAAGGCGACTTGGGGGGCTTCAAAATTAATCGCCCTTAGGAAATAGGGATGTAGGCCATAAATACTTCCTGTAATCATCCCAGCACTGAAACAGCCAAGAACCCCTGTTGGGCTTATTTTATATAGATTATAAATACTTAAGGCATCTGGTTCTTCCAACTTTGGATCTTTTGCCCGTGTCATAGACAGGGGGATAACGGATAAACTTGAAAGAATTGCCGCCGTTGTAAAATGTAAAACAGATTCAATCGAAAACAAATCCAACAATAAACTTCCGGCTGATTGGCACCCATATAAAGTAATCATGTAAATGGACAAAAGCCTTCCACGGGTTGATTTATCTGCCCCGCTCAAGAGCCAACTTTCGATAATTAAAAATAAACCAGATGTGCAAAATCCTGTGATAAAGCGCAAAAGCAACCATATAGTCGCATCAAAAGTAAAGCCTAAGGCCAATGTTGATGCAGCAACAGCAGATGCGAAAACAGCATAGGCCCGGATATGGCCAACACGGGTAATGAACGGATCAATCCGAAAAGCCCCCAGAATCTGGCCCAAAGCATATGTTGCCCACATGGCCCCAACAAGGGTAACCGTCGCCCCTTCTTGTTCAAGACGAACCGGAACTAAAACATTTAACAGGCCATTCCCCAGCATAATAACGCCAAGACTTATAAGGGGGGACACAAACTTTGCAATGAAACCTATCATTTAATACCTAAACTTTATAAATAAGCGTAACAAAATATCAACGTGTAATCATCCCATAAAAATAAATAATTACAAAGCGGCAATAATGATACTTCAAGTCTCAGGTATCATTTTCAATATTAAAAGTAAATAGGGAAAATATTATTTCAAGATGTGACTTAATAGTTTTGATAATGAACTGTGCAAATCTTTACGTTCAACGATTAAATCAACCATCCCATGATCTAAAAGATATTCAGATGTTTGAAATCCTTCGGGTAGTTTTTCACGGATGGTTTCTTCGATGACCCGCTTTCCAGCAAATCCAATGGTTGCCTTTGGTTCTGCAATCGCGATATCCCCAAGCATGGCAAAAGAGGCCGACACCCCCCCAGTTGTTGGGTCTGTCAATAAAACGATATAAGGCAACTTGGCTTCACGAATCATTTGAACGGCAATGGTGGTACGCGGCATTTGCATCAAAGAAAGAATAGCCTCTTGCATACGGGCACCCCCTGATGCAGGGATGGTGATAAAGGCAGCCTTGGATCGAACGGCTTCTTCTGCGCCTTTCAAAATCCCTTCACCGACAGCCATTCCCATGGATCCCCCCATAAAGCCAAAGTCAAAGGCACTGATGACAACTTTCTTGCCGCCAATTGTTCCCACAGCCACTGTCATGGCATCTTCGCGCTTTGTTTTATCACGATAGGTCTTTAGGCGATCTGCATATTTTTTAGTATCTTTGAATTTCAAAGGATCTTGGACAACTTTTCCTAAAGGAATTTCTTTGTAATTCCCCCCGTCAAACAAAAGTTCCAGCCGTTTCTTAACAGAAATTCTTAGGTGATGATTACAATACTGACAGACAGATAAGTTTTCGACTAATTCACGGTGATAAAGCATCTGTTCACAACCGGGGCACTTGTGCCACAGATTATCAGGAACATCTTTTTTTTCTTTCCCCATCAGCTCTTTCAGCTTTGGGCGAACATAATCAGTCAACCAGTTCATACGTCACCTATAGTTCAATTAAAGTCACTTATAATTACCAGAAAACACAGCCAGTGACAAGGTCGATAACGATTCGTCACAAAAATGCGTCCCAAAAATATAGTCACCTGTTCAAAACTAAGATAGAATTGGATAAAAATTAAGGGGGGTTATTAATGTCAATTTTTTCTGGGTTTGCGGCAATCAATTGGATTATTGTTATTTCTGTTCTGTTTTTCGGCACCCTATTTTTTCAAAAAAGAATTCTGACCTTGCCCGAATGGCGTGCAATGGGCACCCCTTTGGCCTCTATTATTGGAAGTGGCTTTTTAATTGTGGCACCCCTTTTATGGATGCTGGTTGGGAAATTTTCCCTGTGGATTTTATTGGTTATTACGGGTGTTGGATATCTTATGGGAAATATTATGCGGTATAATATTAAGTACGCTGAACCCCTTTCAAACAAAAATGATAAGACAATGAATCACTTAAATGCCCTGGCCGAGACAGCCTTGGCCTGTTCTTATTTTATCTCTATTACATTTTATATTCAGTTACTAAGCTCCTTTCTTTTGAAAATGGGGCATATTACAGACACAACTTATGTCAATTTATTAAGCTCTGTTATTATTTTCACAACAGGATTGTACGGTAAATTAAAGGGTTTTCGCTTTTTAGAAACAGCAGAAATTTATTCTGTTAATTTAAAAATAACAACCAATCTTGCTTTCTTGATTGCGTTATTTTATTACGACTATCATCAAGGATTTGGCGCGGCACATGACAGTGAAACCGTCCCATTTTCATTAACAACCTTGCGCCGTATCGGGGGGATGCTTTTAATTGTGCAAGGGTTTGAAATTTCCCGCTATCTTGGGCATAAATACAAGGCAGATATTCGCATCAAAACCATGCGGTATGCCCAAATTATTTCCACCTTAATTTATGTTTGTTTTGTTTTTCTGGTTGAAAGTCTTATGACTGATTTTAAAGTTATTACAACAACGCTGGTTATTGATTTAAGCCGGCAAGTTGCTTTTATCTTGCCTTTTGTCGTTATCCTTGGGGCCATTTCCAGCCAATACAGTTCAGCCATCGCAGATATGATTGGCTGTGGGGGAACAATTAATGAAGTTATTCAAGATCGGGTAAAGTTAAAAACCATTTACCTGTTTATCGCCATGGGGTGTATTACTCTGTTGTGGACCGTTGATATTTTTCAATTGATTACTTTGGCGTCCCGGGCTTTTGCCTTTTATTACTTTTTACAATGCCTGGTTGCTTTTTATGTTGCCAAAACCATTTCCCACAAAAATGATTTCCTAAAACACATAAACATTCTCGTTATGGCGATTCTTATGCTGGCCATAACCTTGTTCAGCCTTCCTATGGAAGGTTAATTTGTAAAATGATATCTTAATTATTTGATAGAGGGCAACAGCACATTAATCGTTGACGTAGGGGTTTTCGCCTTTACGCAGATAAATACGAATGGGCACACCATCCAAATCAAAATCATCGCGCAAGTTATTTGTTAGATATCGAATATAGCTATCTGGCACATCAGTCGGCTTACTGATAAAAATAACAAACGTCGGTGGGCGTGATTTAATCTGGGTCATATACCGCATTTTAATTCGGCGACCTGAAGATAATGGTGGCGGGTTATTATCAAGGGCATATTCCAACCACTTGTTTAACTTGCCTGTTGAAATACGGGTTTGCCAAGTTCCATAAACTTGAAAGACCACATCAAAAACCTTATGAAAGTTTCGACCACTTAACGCTGAAACATGCAAAATTTTAACATCCCTGGCCTGGGATAACGTAAATTTTAATTGATTGCGGACATCCTTTAATAATTTTTCAATATCATCAACCAAATCAATTTTATTCAAGACAAGGATTAAGGCCCGTCCTTCGTCAACAACCCGGCGGGCGATGGTCAAATCTTGTTTTTCCAGAGGGCAAGTTGAATCAATCACCAATAAAACCACTTCGGCATATTGGATGGATCGCATTGTTTCAGAAACGGATAGGGCTTCAACTTTTTCATTCACACGGCTGCGACGACGCAAACCTGCTGTATCAACCAACCTTACTGGTTTGCCCTTATAATCGAAATCAACCGGTATTGAATCACGTGTTGTCCCCGCAACATCACTGGTTACAAATCGGTCTTGGCCAATTGCCTGGTTGATTAAAGTTGATTTTCCGGCATTGGGTCGGCCAACAATGGCAATTTGTAAGGGTTTGTTTTTTTCATCAATTGCTGGCGGCGATTCTGCTGCATGCGGCGACAACGCATCATAAATATCTTCCATCCCTTGGCCATGTTCAGCAGAAACGCAAATGGGGGTTCCGATGCCTAATTGATAGGCCTCTGAGGCATAGGCTTCCAAACTTTTGCCTTCTGATTTATTCACCAATAAAATGATGGGTTTACTTTGACGACGCAACCAATTGGCAATTTCTTTGTCTTCTGACAGAATACCTGTTTTTCCATCCACCATAAAAAGAATGGCGTCTGCCTCTTTTGCTGCATACTCTGTCTGTTTGCGCATGTGATCATTCAAAGTTTGATTATCAGATTCAGAACTTAATCCTGCCGTGTCGACAATATCAAGATCCATATCAAACAATGATCCTTGGGCATACCGACGGTCACGGGTAACCCCTGGCAAATCTTCGACAATTGCCATTTTTCTTCCTGCGAATCGATTAAACAGGGTTGATTTCCCAACATTTGGGCGACCGATTAAAGCTATTTTCAAATAAGACATGATATTATTTAATCGCCACAAGCTTTCCATTATCCAACAGGATATACATCATTTTATCCACAATAATTGGGGAAAGCAATGCGGCACCAGGCAGCTCCATTTCACGCAGAATTGCGCCAGTTTCAGGATTTATTGTGATCAAATCATGGTCACTACTGACAAGGAATAATTTATTTTCAGCCAGAACAGGGCCTGCCAGTAAAATTGGTTTCTTTTTCTTTTCAGGATCTGCGAAACGATTTAATTCTGTTACCCAGGCAATTTGTCCTGTTTCCCGAACAATCCCTAAAACAATATTTTCATTGGTTAACAAGAAAATAAATTCTGCGTTAACAACAGGCGTATGGGTTCCCCCAAAGTCTTTCGCCCAAATACGATTTCCAGTTCTGTAGTCCAAGGCAACTGTTTGCCCGTTTTGCGAAGTGGCAATGACTGTATTTTTATAAACAACCGGTCGTGCACGAATTTGGGATAACATCGAAACTGAACTGGTACTTTTTTCTGTTGTTAAGGTTTCAACCCATAATGGATGGCCATTTTCTGCTTTCAAGGCAAATAACTCCCCTGTAGAATAAGGGGCAAAAACCACATGATCATGAACCGCTGGGGTGGCCCCACCAACCAAACCTAAGGCTTCGGGGGTTCCTTCGTGTTCCCAAACTTTTTCACCCGTTTGCACATCAAACGCAACCAATCTGTTATTGTTTGTTAAAATATAAACACGATTGTTGTCAATTGCAGGGGCAGATCGTGCCGGATTAACCATCGGTTGACGCCAGTAAATAAAGCCTGTTTCAACATCCATCGCCAAAGCTTCGGAATAGGGACTGGCCACGTAAACACGTTTGGCGTCTACGGCAACCCCGCCACCTGGTCGATAAGGTTTGCCCCCACTTTGTTTTTTTGTATCAACTTTCCACTTAAATTTACCTGTTTTGGCATCGTGCGCCTGAACAATCCCTTCGGAATCTATTGTATAAACGACACCGTTATCAATGACAGGGCCACCTAAAAGGAATTTTTGGGAACTGGAACCACTTCCAATACTTTCAGACCAGACAACTTTGTTCAGATCCCCAACCTCTGCATTTGGCATACTGTGTGCCCCATTGCCCCCCATTTGCGGCCATGCGTCAATAGCATAGGAAGAATCCAGTTCTATATTAAAATTTTCCGCATCCGCGTCTGGAACAATAATGGTTTCTGTTTCAAGGAATGATTCCCGATTACCTTCCATGCGCTCTTTACTTTTCCCGCAGTGAGTAAGCATCGCGATAACAAATAGGCACCCTATATATCTAAGAAAAATTTTCATGGATTTAGTCATTTCCTTTAAGTGATTTGATCATGGCCTTTGCCCGAAATTTTGCATATTTAGACGCTTTTTCCATTCCATCTATTTTTTCAAATTCCTTGATTGCTTCGTCTTTTTTATCTTGCTGCACTTTCAACAAACCAACAATTTCAACAGCTGATGCTTCCCAGGCACTGTCTTTTTTAACCAATGGTTGTACCAATTTCAGTAAATCTTCTGGTTTTTGGTTTTCAATGTCCATATAAGCCATGCGGATAATGGCCATATTTTTATAGGTGTCCCCCATACCCGTATCATCAATAATATTTTGATAAACATCGCGGGCCGCGTCTTCTTTCCCTTGTTCTTGAAGCAAAGCAGCTGCCAAAAATCTTGAAAGATCTTTGTACCCCCCACGGTTTTGGGCCGGAATTTCATCCAGTAAATTTAACGCGATTTTTTGATCTTTATGTTCTAATGCTTGAAGGGCATTGAAATAGGTTGCCGCAACTTCTTGACGGCGCCCTTCTTGATAACGGTTCCAAAAAGAAACCCCCGCGGTTACAACCAACACAGCCAAAATGACAGAATAAATATGGTTCTGGTATTTCTTCCACAAAGCAGCATATTTTTCTTCTTTAAGCTCTTGCTTGATTTCATTCATTAAATCTGACACGACGTATCTCCTATTTTGGACATAAAATATACTCTGTTTTAACACGCCCACACAGACTGTGGCAAACGTTTTATTATCATTGATTTTACCTACTGTTATAGTAGAATTAAAATTATAGTTTAACAGAGGAGTCACGTATGATTAAAAAATATTTATTAAACTTAACTTTGTCAGCGGGAATTTCTGCCCTGGCTTTATCAGCATCAGCCGATGTCAATTTCAGCAAGAAATTAGAAGCCGTTAAAAACAGCCAAGAAAGTGTTTTTAACAAATTAGATAATGTCTACAAATTAGTTGACGCTGAATATCAATCAATTGACGGTACTTTATCCCCAGAAATGGCTGGCCTTAGAACAGCTGCCATTGCAAAGGCCGGCACGATTGCCCGAGAAATTTTTAACAATAGTGGATCAAGCGATGCGACTGATAAGTCAAAACTGAAAGAAGTTGAAGATCACATCCAATTTGTAAGATGTTATTCAAAAGACCTTCACAATTATAACAAACTGGTTTCAGCCCTGCAAAAAGATGATATATCTGCTGTTAAAGCCATGATGGGGGAAAGTGTCATGTGCATCAACCTATCTGGCGTAGGGAAAGTGACAGGCATTGATGGGACAACCATCACCTTGAAAACAGTTGCGGGCAACACCCCAGCCACGTATCAATGGGGGGTCGAAATTCCAGTAGGTACGCATGTAATATTTGGGGCTAAAGGACAAAACCCTGTCCATCTTGGGCAATAGATATTAAAAACAGGCATTCAGAACAAAAGGCTGTGGCATAAAAAACTACAGCCTTTTTTAGGGCCTTTTTATCCATTCATTGTTTGATTTTTTTATTAAAAAACCTAATTTAATTGTTTGATTAAAAGTTTTCCGGCACGGAAAAAGGGGATGTGACGTTCGTCTATTTTAATGGCTTTTCCACTTCTGGGATCACAGCCAATTCTTTCTTCTCTGTGTTTAACAAAAAAGGATCCAAATCCACGTAATTCAACCCGATCCCCGTTTTCAAGAGCTTTAGTAATCTCTTCAAAGATCGTGACAATCATCTGTTCAACATCCCGCCGACTTTTGTCGGGGAATTTCTGACTTAGCCGCTCAACTAATTCAGATCTTGTCATATTGAACTTACTCCCTAAATAATTTTTATATTATATTATTAATCCTGGCATTTTTTTTCTTACCCGTCAAGTTATTCAATAAATACAATAAGTTATAAAAAATTCTTTTCGGATTTTAGACCGATAAAAAACAGAAAGTTTATCTAAAATCATCATCAAAAGGCCAGCCATCTGGAACTGTCCGATGCGATGGTGGACGTTTTTGCCCACCGCCACCTTGCTGTGGCGAAGGTTGTTGTCGTCCGGGCTGTTGCGGCGGCAAAGAACGTGCCGGTTGTTGCCCCCCCTGGCCTTCTTGTTGAAACCCTAGCAGTCGATAAATCTCCCCTTGCATTGATGGGTCTTGTACCAATTCACGCATTAAATCCGGGAAAGATAGACGCCCCCAATTTGCGGCCCGTTTAATCAAATGCGGGGCGGGACTATGGGGATCAAGCTCTTCTAAAAACTCTGCGGCTTCTCTGATAATCTGATACGCATGGGCGCGACTGCGTATAACACTAGAGATGTCTATATTTTTTCCATCTCCATTTAAATTTCCCCCGCCTTTACTGGTTTTTTCTGACTGGCTTTCTGGCTCTTTAGAATCAGGTTTTTCAGTCCCTTCTGCCGGTTTATCCCCTTCTACTGGATCTTTTTGGTCAACATCTGCCCCACGATAAGACAAAATTTGTTTACTGAAACGTCCAATTTCGGTCACTTTATTTTTAAGATTATAAAGGGAAGTCGCATCTTTTCCCAATTTTTCATCCAAAAGATCTTCGATCTTCGAAGCCATTTCCACAACTGTATTTGCATCTTCAATTAATTCTTTGAAAAAGGCCGTGTCTGTTTTTTCCAAACTTTTTTCAAAAGATTCCAACGTTTCCAGTTTATCTTTTGGCATTGATTTTGTATCTTCTTTTTTGTGTCCTATGAAATGTTGAATATCAATATAAGAAGCAATCGTATGCACATGAAGTTCTGGATCATTTGGCTGGGTGGCCCGGATATTATTCACCCGTTCAGACATTTTTTGGTTTAACCATAAATAGGGGGCCAGGCGGAATTCCACATCTCCCTCCTCCAATTTGGGGTATCCATTATCCCAATATTTTTCAGATAGCTTGTACATTAAATCAAGGCCTGCCTTTAACCCTTTCAGGTTGTAAAGATGCATCCACGCCTCAATCAACCAGGCACATACTTGAAGGTCTTTTGACTTGTTTTTTAAAGCATCCACACACACATTTTCAACTTGGCGCCAATCAGCAGATTTAACATCTTGAACCCAAACACCTTGGGGTAAATCGTAATCTTCCCTTTGGAATTCACGAACACTGTCATAGATCGAACTGTATTTTAAATCTTTGCCCTCTGGGGCAGTCGACGATATATCATTCAAAAAATCATCAATGGCATTTAAGTTTTGCATTAGGAACCTCCCTGCTTTTCAGCAATTAATTTTGGTGCTTCAATCGGGAATTCTGGAATCTTAAAGTTTGGCGATCGAACCCCATTGGATGTCAAAGGTGTGATCTTCATAAACAAGACAGCATTATCAACAGGGGGTAACTGTGGGTTATACCCTAGGGGAATT
>OJGZ01000702.1_pt1 | contig 9912 bp, 10 predicted proteins | sample 1595051 | NCBI WGS metagenome assembly OJGZ01 (sample SAMN05416800, study PRJEB24817) | seawater metagenome | isolation source: Sea water | place: Canada:Atlantic | collected 2013-07 | reverse complement strand
ATCTACACTAGATCGCTCGTCGGCAGCGTCAGATGTGTATAAGAGACAGAAACAATTATCTGCGTTCGTCGTGACATATCCCCAAACGTTTGAGTCTTCAGCAATGCTTGTCATTTCGACAACATCACCGATAGTCGTTTGATTAGACCATCGTTTAATACTCGACAATTCAGCTTCTAATTGCTTATCAAAACCAACGTGCTGTTCAAGTGCTTGTTCCATTCGGTACAAACATAAATAATTTGAACGGCCTTTTAACACCGCCGCTTGGACGGGTACATTTAAGGCATCACGAATTAACGGGAAATCTTTTTCGAATATTTGATCTTGAAGGTTTTTAGTACCCGTTGAAATAATGGTTTTTTTACCTGACAAAATTGCCGGAATTAAATACGCGAACGTTTTACCTGTACCGGTGCCAGCTTCAGCCACTAAGTGTGATTGTTGGTTAATGGCTTTCTCAACAGCGTCTGCCATTGCTTGCTGGCTTTCTCTAGGTTGAAACCCTTGAATGTGTTCAGCTAGCTTTCCTGAGGAACCAAAAATTGTATCGAGTTCGTGTAACAAAACAGTTAGGTCTACTTATCTTAGTTAAGGGTGGCGTTATAAATGTTGCCATGCGGATGCGTCTAAGCCGTCTTCTTTAGTCCAAATCAACGTTGCAATGATCCTGAACTTAGCCACTGACATAGCACCTCTTTTCATACGGTTAGTATTATCATCCATATGATTGAAAACGTCCTCTCTTGTTGCTTCAAAAATCTCTTCTGTCTGATATTCAGCGTTCATTAAAACTAATATAACGGAGTCCCACTCTTTATCAAGCTTGAGCTGCCCTAACCGCTGACCACGAAAATTATCATTGAAGATAGCGCGTGCTTTTATTTGAACACGTTTGGGCCCAACACCTTTTTTTCGTTGAGCGTCATAACCCGCCGTTCGGTCTTCGCATAAAGTTAAATTCAAGTACCTTGCAGCATCGTGCTCTGCAATTTCATTACTGACACCCGGCAACGGTTTACCCATCATTTTTTTATAATCCGCGGCAAGCAGTCTTGCTTGCTCTATTAATTTTTCAACGGAATATATATTGGTTTGACTCATCGTTATCAATACTTACCGGCTTCAACTCTTGCTTGCGCAGCCGATGTGGTTTGACCTTGCTGTTCGCGGCTGTCAGCTATTAACAACCAGTTCTTCTTTAATAGCGCTCTATCATTACTCGAATACACGATTGATTTTTTTGCGAGACCTTCAGCTGATTGAAATCTGTTTTGTTGAAAACGGATCGACGCTAGCTCATGCCACACGTTGCCGTCTTGTGGCGCTATTCTAACGGCACGTTCCAACTTTGAAGCAGCAATACTTAACTCACCTTGTTGGCGATTTGTCTGGGCATCATCAAGCAATGCAATCACGGCTGGGTTTCTAACTGTACTTGCTACTATAGGCTGCTTAACAGGTTGCTGCTGTTCAATAGGCTCATAGCGCGGCGTCTCAATTGGGTACGTGTTGACCTCTGATTGACGCTGCCTAGTGCCTTCAATTGGCGCAGGCACCTGATTATACATAGACATATCTGCACACGCTGTTAGCCCTAAAACCATCAATAAAGCCAACGGGGGATTTTTAATTTTCAACATGTGTCTTTTAATCTTATTCATTCATCAAACCGTCAAACCAACGCCCTGCATTCTCAAGCCCTCTATCAATAACACCCATACAAGGTGATAGTGCTAATGGCTCAGAACCCTTAATAAACGGGTATTGTACAGCATCAACACAAGATTCACTGGCCCTAAGCCCTAGTTGATCTACCCACACAAAAACAATATCATCGGGCGGTAGCAAATCAACGCCTTGTTTAGTTATCACCTTCATAACAGATGCCCACACTCTCAATGCTCCTTGAGAGCCCGTTAAGTTAGCCGGTTTATTATCATCCCTACCCAACCACACTGCAGCCACATAGTCTCCACTATAACCAGCAAACCAACTATCTCGCAGTTCATCCGTGGTCCCCGTTTTACCAGCAAAGTTATATTCCCCTGACATATAACGATAAACGGACGCCCCTGTCCCTGTTCGCATCACCTCTTGCATCGCGGTGTTAACTAAATAAGTCGCTGATGAATCAACCGTTTCTCTAATCGCCAAAGGATAACGTTCCAACGGTGTTTTATCATTAGCCATAATAGATTGTATGGACCTTAATGGCGTTAAAAACCCGTCAGCTGCAAGCGTTTGATACATTTGCGTCACTTCAACCGGTGACATGGGCAAAGCACCCAACAATAATGATGGATAAGGTTTTATTGGCCGGTTAACGCCTAACTTTTCCAATGTTCTTTTAACATTAGAAACCTTTAACGCCATACCTAACCGAACAGTGGCAAGGTTATAAGAATGTACAAGCGCAGACTGTAACGTCACGTCGCCATGCTCAACTTTATCGTAATTTTTCGGCGTCCAAAGCTCACCACTTTGTTGTTTCAGACTTATAGATTCATCCTTAATACGCGTTGCTAGTGTATATCGAGTGGGGTCAAGCAAGGCGGTTAAATAAACCGCTGGCTTTACCAGTGAGCCAATCGGTCTTACTGCATCAAGCGCACGGTTAAACCCATTATATTGTGGGTTTTTATCGCCTATCACCGCCACTACTTCGCCACTCTCTCGCCGGCTTATAACCATGGCGCCTTGCAATAATCCCTCATCTGAACTTACTTTACTTAACTGGTCCAGCTGACGAGTAAATACCTTTTCTGCTTTTGTTTGAACGGTATAGTCCAGCGTTGAAAAAATATTTAAGCCTTCAGATGTTAAATCTTCATTATTATAGTCACGGCTTAATTGACGCTTCACCAAATCAAGAAATGCTGGAAATCTAGAGCTTTTAATTTGTTTGAATCTCGAAATACCTAAACCAAACCCCGTTGCGATTTTTTTTTGCTGATCAGGTAACAGGCCTTGTTTAGCCATTTCATTTAACACCAAGTTTCTGCGTTTTAACGCTCTAGTTGGGTGCCGTCTAGGATCAAAATATGAGGGGCCTTTAACCAAACCAACTAACATCGCAGTTTGATGCGGCTTAAGCTCTATAATCGGTTGATTAAAATAAAACACACTAGCCATTCCAAAACCATTAATGGAGCGCTCTCCATCTTGACCCAAAAAAACCTCGTTTAAATAAGCCTCTAAAATATCGTCTTTTTCATACCTTAACTCTAAAATAATCGCCATAACTGCCTCTTTGGCTTTGCGCCAGAGACTTCGCTTAGGGCTTAAATAGAAATTCTTAACGAGTTGTTGCGTTAGCGTGCTTCCACCTTGAACAATTGAACCCGCTTGTAAATTTACCCACATCGCACGCAAAATGCCTTTTGCCGACACACCAAAATGCTGATAAAAGTCCCTGTCTTCCACCGCAAGAAGCCCATCAATGAGTGTTTGTGGCACTTCGTCAAGCTTAACTAACACCCGGTCTTCTTTATGACTGGGATAAAAACTACCAACTTGCACAGGGTCTAAACGTAACAAAGGTATTGAGCGGCCAGATTCAAGTTCCACTATTCGCGAAACCTGCTGCCCTTGAAAATCAACTTTGACTGTCTTAGCCTTTTCAACGCCATCCCAAAACTCAAACTTCCGCGTAGACAACAAAAACTCAGAGCCAGAACGTTTATACACGCCTGACCCATTAAGTGTCTGACGACGTTCGTACTTTAAGTCCTGAAGTAATTCATCGAACTCTGACGCTGATAAATGCAGCCCTTGAAAAAGCTCAACAGGGTTAGCATAAACATGCGCAGGCAATTCCCAACGTTTGCCTTCAAATTGAGAGCGCACTGTGAAATCCAGATAAGCCACATAACTGCACGTAACAACAAGGAGGAATAATAATATTTTAAAAAAAATAGAACGTAAGAAACTCTGTTTTTTTTGTCGAGTTTTTCGTTTTACTTGTTTCTTTTTTGATTGTTTCGTACGAGGTTTTGGCTTGGCCATATAGGTAGACAACTAGCGAGCATTAGCGCCATGTAGCGTAAATGCTTATCATGTCACAAATACATAACTATTGGGTAATGAGTTTATTAATATCTAACGGCTTATTTAATAATTCTGAAAAGGATATATGCTTCGTGTTTAACAACTCTGTTTCAGGCTTGCCTAATAAATAACCTTGAACATAATCTACGCCAAACTCTTTTAATAACCTTAAAATTTCGGCGTTGGATACGTATTCCGCGATCGCTTCTTTACCTAAACTATGCGCCACATCAATCATCGATTTAACAAGTACTTGGTCTGCCGCATCACACGCTAAGTTATTAATAAATTGCCCATCAATCTTCAGATAATCGACAGGAAAGTTTTTAATATAATTAAATGAGCTGAAGCCTGCACCAAAATCATCTAGGGCGAATCGACAACCTAAAGCCCTGATTTTTGATACCATTTGTCGCGTTTTTTCAAAATTTGTAACAGCAGCTGTTTCTGTAATTTCAAACGTCAAACGGGATGGAGATACCCAAGTGCTCTCTAACTTTTGCTTTAATACCGGCAATATGTAATCACATTGTAAAGCGTGGCTAGATAAATTGACTGTAAAGGAAACATCTTTGTTTTTTTCGGGTAGTTCGGCAATAAAATCAATAATGGTCGTTACGACCCACAAATCAATTTGTTGTATGAGTCCCATCCGTTCTGCAACAGGAATAAAGTCTTCTGGCGATAGTAATTCACCTTGTTCATTTTCTAAGCGTAATAACGTTTCGTAATGCGACACATGCCCATTTGCCACTTTAACAACCGGCTGAAAAACTAGCCTAAACTGATCTTTACGTAAGGCTTCCTTAATTTTCGGCACCCACTTAGCATCATTTCTTAACGTAGATAATTGAGCGTCATTCGCCTCGTATACATAAACCTTATTTCTACCTAATTTTTTTGCATTACAGCAAGCATGGTGCGCTCTAGACATTAGCTCACTGGCGCGGCTTACTTTTTGACTAGGTTTTAGAATTGCGATGCCTATACTGGCAGAAATGTTGTAGACATCACTACCCGCCACAAACTCAAAATCATCTACAACCAAACGTAAACGATCGGCTATCTCTATCACTTCTTTCTTTGACACTTTGCTCAATAAAACTTGGTATGAATTTGAACCCACCCGAGCGATAAAAGTATCCGTATCTAGCTCTGACCTAATTAGAGTCGACATCTCAATTAATAATCGATCACCCACTTCGTGACCTTCAATATCATTAATTATTTTAAATTGGTCAAGGTCAACATCTAACAGAGCACCCTCTTGCTTAAAATTTTTGCAACGAAGTAATGCAAAATTTAATGCCTTTTCTAAACCGCTTCTATTGGATAAACCAGTCAGTTCATCATGTGACACTAGGTACTGCAACCTAGCTTCCATAATCCGTCTTTCAGATAGCTCTACCACCAGCTTAGCTTCTTTATTAATTCTCTCATCACGTTCACTTTTGAGTGCTAACGCTAGTGATATTATTGACCTAAACGAGAATGAGTCTTCTGGATAATGGACAATCGTAGCTGCATTTGCCTGATGACATTGAGTCTGTAACTCTTCATCTATACTAACCGCCTTGTCGACTAAAAAAATTAGTGGAATAGCATCATGCCCGTCTAACGTGGTCAGCAACTTACTTAATTCATAAGTATTACTGTTAGGTAAATCATGAGATAGCAGTATGACGCCCAATTCATCAACTTTGTTTTGGAAAGGTTGAATCGCCTCAAATACATCTTGGTGATTAGAAACAGCTAAGAGATTTCTAAAACCCGCCATAGAGAGTAAGTCCTGCAATTGAATCAATCTATCTTGATTGTTTTCAACGATCAGAATTTTTTTGTCTCTTAACTGGTCTAATTGACTCATGAGCAACCCTTTCTTATTCTTATTTTTGACAATCCATATCGTGAATATGCATCACCAACCATTTCTTATCAACAACTTTAAGCGCAAAGCTAATGTCATGTCAACATTAATTATGTATCACTTTGAATTTTATATAAAACAAACACATTATTCTTTAATATTTTTTTATTGTTTGTATTCTAAGAACGCGTTTTTGAATAATAGTTGAAAACCACTGATTAACAAGCCGCCCACAACTTTTTTTATTTATCTCACCATTAAAATAAAAAATAATTCTGCTAAAGTTAAGAGATGGTACAAACAGTTCAAAATATAGCCTCTGTAAATGATTTCTTAACGGGTGAGATAGATTTATGCTCGCCTCCAGAAATTTTCATGCGTATCTCGGAAGTATTAGACAACCCGACAACAACCGCTGCAGATATCGCTCAAATCATCGAACAAGATCCCGCTTTAACAATCAGAATGTTAAAAGTAGTTAACTCTGCATTTTTTGGTTTCCCTGCCACGGTACAAACCATTAGCAAAGCAATAACAATATTAGGGGACCGTGAAATACGGCTACTGGTCATGGCTACCAGCGTTGTAGAAAAGTTCTCTAGCTTTCCAAATACAATCGTCAGTATGAAAGCGTTTTGGTCACATAGCCTTCAAACCGCCTTGTTCGCCAAAGTGCTCGCTGAGCATCACCCTAAAAACAAACAACTATCTTCTATTTTCATTAGTGGATTACTTCACGACATTGGCAAATTAGTTCTGTATAAAAAAGCACCAGATTTATCTCGCTCAGCTGCCCTGCTGAGGAAATCAAATAACCTTAACGATGCAGATGCAGAATGTGCTGTTTTTGGTTTCAACCACTCGGATGTTGGAGGTGGCCTATTAAGTATGTGGAAAATACCTGAAGCCATTCAACAAGCTGCCGAACACCATCACCAACCCGAACAATCCAAAGATCATCAGCTTGAATGTTCTCTTATTTACCTTGCCAACCAGTTAGCTCACATCAATGTTGCCACTGATGCACCTTCCGCTACCGAAGCGTTTTCTATCGATCCAATATGGGACAAAGTAAACCTTTCTAGTAGACTAATCCCCTCGGTGACAGAATTAGTCAATGATCAATTTAAAGAAACGTATCGACTTTTTTTTAACCGTTAGCGATGTGGCACTTGTTTGCCTAAGCTAACCACCATGAATTCATTTCTTCCCATTTGAACCCACTCCTCATTCGTGGTTAAAGGCTCAGTAGCAATCACTGTCACCACATCATCTATTGACGTTTCATTTTTAAAATCAACACTCACGTCCGCATCTTTAAGTTGTGCTTCTTGAAAAGGTGCCTGTCGTGTAATCCAGGATAATTTAGTAGAACAATACACATAGAGGTTAGCCGCATCACTCAAGAGCATATTAAATACACCAAGCGTAGCTATTTCTCGACATAACCTATCTATCACCAACCGTATCTCTTTTTTTTGTTTAGGTTTTTCTGGAAATGTTTTTTTAAGCTGCCCAAGCATCCAACAAAAAGCGTATTCACTGTCCGTTGTTCCTACTGGTTGATAGTGATTAAGTTGTTTATTTTTGATTCCTTTTAACTGGCCATTATGGGCAAAAGACCAGGTAATACCCCAAAGCTCCCTTGAAAAAGGATGCGTATTTTCTAGGCACACACGACCACGATTAGCCTTGCGAATATGACAAATAACAGCAGTGCTTTTTATCGGGTAACCTTGTATGAATTTCGCCACTGCTGAATCCGCACTGGCAATAGGGTCGTGAAAAGAACGATAGCCTTTTCCCTCATAAAAAGCGATTCCCCAACCGTCTTTATGATCAGCCGTTTCACCACCGCGCTTGATTAACCCACTGAAACTAAAGCGTATATCCGTAGGAACATTGGCGCTCATGCCAAGTAACTCACACATAATTAATTAAATTTCCTCAATAACAGTACGATCAATAGGTGTTTGAACATATTTTTTCTTACCGTTATCTAATACCCAAAAATAGTAATAACCTTTTTGCGCTTCTGATGTGACCTTACTGTCTTTAATCATCCATTCCTTTTTGTGATTCCCTTCGTAAAAAGTCACTTTATAGTCACCTTCTAACCAACTCACACCCAGTCGTGAAATTCTGTTTTGCTGCTCTTCAGAACACGCGCTCAGCATTAATAAAAGCCCTATTAAGAATATATGTTTCATTACTTTTCCAGTTTCTTCATTACTATAAATACCATGATAAAAGCACCTGCAACGGCACATAACCAAACATCTGATTTTTTTAATTCCAACAAGTTACCTATTCCAATACCCATCGCAGCACCAATACCGCTAAACGCAAGGCTCCGCATCATTTTACAAATAGGGCAGTCAGAATTTGGTCCAAAAAATTTCGCCATCAGTTCACCTCTTTTTGCTCTACCACAGCCGGTTTGTTGTTAAGCTCTACCAAAGAAAATAAGGCTTTTGTATGTAGTTCATTGTCATTTAGAGCAGGGATATATCGGTAATTTTCACCACCCGCCTCTATGAAAACCTCTTTATTTTCCATAGCAATTTCTTCTAACGTCTCTAGACAATCCGCTGCAAACCCAGGGCAAATTACATCCAACGTTTTAATGTCTTCCTCCGGTAACGTCTTTAGAACATCCACACAATACGGTTGAATCCATTTAGCTTTGCCAAACCGAGACTGGAACACTAATCGCCATTCTAAATCCTTTAATTCGAGCTTCTCAACAAGCAACTCGGTTGTTTTAGTGCAATGCGATAAATAAGGGTCACCTTGGCGAATTGTTCTTTCTGGCACACCATGAAATGAAAGTAACAAACAATCACCTCTACCGTTTTTTTTCCAATGCTGTCGGACACTATCAGCAAGCGCTTCAATATAAGCATCGTTATCATGGTAATCAATGACCGTTTTACTGTGCGGCGCATCTTCCCATTGATGATATAAGCTCTGGTAAGCATGCCAAGCAGTACCTGTACTCGATGTGGCAAACTGCGGATAAAGTGGCAATACAATAATATTGTCCGGCTCACCCTCTTGTATAGCTTGAAAAACTGACCGAATAGATGGCTCACCATACCTCATGCTTAAAAAAAATCTGTATTGCCCTGGACAATTAGCATCTGCTAACGTTTGAAGAGATGTTGCAATCTGTTCACTGTGAACCATTAAAGGTGAACCCTCATCCGTCCAAACTTTTTGGTACGCTTTAGCAGATATTGCAGGCCGCTTTCTCAGCACACCCCAGTTCAAAATAAACCACCAGATAAAACGTGGGATTTGAACGACCCGAGGGTCCCATAAGAATTCTTTTAAATAAGCCCTGACAGCTTCTTCTGTCGGTGCCTCTGGTGTACCTAAATTGATTAACAAAACGGCTGTTTTTTTCATACGAAACCGCTATTTCACTTTAAGTAAACTTAAAAACTCCGCCCTGGTTTCAGCGTTCTTACGGAATTGTCCCAACATACTTGACGTTGTCATTTGTGAATTCTGTTTTTCCACACCACGCATCATCATGCATAAATGCTTTGCTTCAACAACAACAGCCACACCTTTAGCGCCAGTTACTTTCAGTATCGAGTCAGCTATTTGCGTTGTTAATTGTTCTTGGATCTGTAAACGCCTAGCAAACATATCCACGATTCGCGCGACTTTTGATAGGCCAAGCACCTTACCCGAAGGCAAATAAGCAACATGGCATTTCCCAATAAAAGGCAGCAAATGATGTTCGCACATTGAATAGAGCTCAATATTCTTAACTATTACCATATCGTCGGCATCAGAATCAAATATCGCTCCATTCACTACTTCTTCAACCTCTTTTTGATACCCGCTCGTTAAAAAAGACATCGCTTTAGCTGCACGTTTAGGGGTATCAACCAACCCTTGGCGGTTAACATCTTCGCCAATACTAGAAATAATCCTGTCTCTTATACACATCTCCGAGCCCACGAGACCGTACTAGATCTCGT
>OJGZ01000699.1_pt1 | contig 9985 bp, 8 predicted proteins | sample 1595051 | NCBI WGS metagenome assembly OJGZ01 (sample SAMN05416800, study PRJEB24817) | seawater metagenome | isolation source: Sea water | place: Canada:Atlantic | collected 2013-07 | reverse complement strand
CATCGATGGTCATCAGGTAACCGAAGGTGTCGGTTTCCCACATCTCGATGTGCTGATACTCGGTCTGCACTTCTTCCAGCTTTTGTTTGAGGCGCAGGCCGAAGGCGGTGCCAGCGGTGTCGAAGTGCTCGTAAAACCAGTTGTTCTTGGGGCTGCTCATGGGCGGTTCCGGTGAAGGCAAATAGGGGTGTTCGACGGGTGAACGATAGTCGCGATTGTAAGTCCTATCGTGCGCCTGTCAAAGCAGGAAAAAGGGGTGCGAGCGCGGCGTCCCGGCAGGCATAATGCCCCCAGACGACACCCTTATTCAGGACCCGTAATGACCGACAACTCTCCCGTACCCGCCAGCGACATCTATAACGTGGATCGCTGGGGCGACAGTTACTTCCGTATCGACGACCAGGGCCAGCTGTGTGTTCGCCCCAATGACGAGCAGGGCGGCCAGGCCACGCTGGAAGCGGTGCTGGAAAGCTGCCGGGCGGCCGGGTTGCGGGCGCCGGTGCTGGCACGCTTTTCCGGGATTCTGCGCCAGCGGGTGAAGCTGCTGGCCGGGGCCTTTCGTGAGGCCATCGCCGGGCACCAGTATCAGGGCGACTACACGCCGGTGTACCCGATCAAGGTGAACCAGCAGCGCCGGGTGGTGCACGAGATTCTGCGCGCCCGTGATGAGGGTGAGCGAGTGGGCCTGGAGGCGGGCTCCAAGCCGGAGCTGCTGGCCGTGCTGGCGCTGTCCAACCCGGGCGATACCATTGTCTGCAATGGCTACAAGGATGGGGAATACCTGCGTCTGGCGCTGATGGGCGAGAAGCTGGGCTTCCACGTGCAAATTGTGGTGGAGAAGATGTCCGAGTTGCCGGCGCTGTTGGCGCTGGCGGATGAGCTGGGCGTGTCGCCGCGCATTGGCCTGCGGGTGCGGCTGATGAGCATCAGCAAGGGCAACTGGCAGAACACCGGGGGCGAGAAGTCCAAGTTCGGCCTGAGTGCGCCGCAGCTGATGGCGGCCATCGAGCATTGCCGTGCCGCCGGGCGGCTGGACTGCGTGAAGCTGCTGCATTTCCACCTGGGTTCCCAGGTGGCGAATATTCAGGACATCAAGGCGGGCATGCGCGAAGCGGCCCGTTACTACACCGAGATGCGCGCCCTGGGAGCGGCGGTGGAAACCGTGGATGTGGGCGGTGGCCTGGGGGTGGACTATGAAGGCACCCATTCCCGTTCCTATTGTTCCATGAACTATGGGGTGGCCGATTACGCCCGCCATATCGTGCAGACCCTGCAACAGCAGTGCGCGGAGCACGGTGTGCCGGAACCCAATATTATTTCCGAATCCGGCCGCGCGCTGACCGCCCACCATGCGGTGTTGCTGGTGAATATCACCGACCAGGAACAGATGGCGCCGGTGGCGGTGGAGGCGCCCACTGCGGATGATGCGGCGGAGCTGCAACAACTGTGGGAGCTGCAACAGGCCTTGGCCGGTGAGCCGGGCAATCTACTGGAGCGCTTTTCGGAAGTGACCGGCGCCTGGCAGGACATTCACCAGCGCTATATCGCCGGCGATCTGGGCCTGGCCACCCGCGCCCGTGGCGAGCAGCTGTATATCAATTGCCTGCTGGCCCTGCGCGGCCGCCTGAATCCGCTGCGCAAGCAGCAGCGCGAACTGCTCGATAGCTTGAACGAAACCCTGGCGGACAAGTTGTTCGTGAACTTCTCCGTGTTCCAGTCGGTGCCGGATGTGTGGGGCATCAACCAGGTGTTCCCAGTGTTGCCGCTGTCCGGCCTGGACAAGCCCGCCACCCGCCGGGCGGTGATTCAGGACATTACCTGCGATTCCGATGGCCGCATCGACCAGTTCGTGGATGGTGAAGGCGTGGAAGCTACCTTGCCGCTGCCGGAACAGCTCAACGGCCACCTGGGCATTTTCATGGTGGGCGCGTACCAGGAAATTCTTGGCGACATGCACAACCTGTTCGGCGACACGGATTCCGTGGACGTGGACGTGGATGACAACGGCAACATCGTGCTCGATCATGCCATTCACGGCGATACGGTGAGCTCGGTGCTACGCTACGTAAACTACGATACCGACAAGCTGCTGGCGTCCCTGGAGCAGCACTGCCGCCAGGCGCACTTGAATAATGCCGAGCAGGAAGGCTTTATCGAGCTGGTACGCGAGGGGCTGGCAGGGTATACCTATTTAGAGTAACGAAACGCCGCTACAAAATGCGTTTCGACGAAGCCGCTGTAGGAGCGCATCTTGAGGCGCGAACCGAGCGACAGCGAGGAAAAGCCGTTTCGAGTTACGAGAAGCGAGTTTCGAACCCCAGAACCCGAAACCCGTTCTGTTTTGTCTTTCGCAACTCGAAACTCGTCACTCGCTTCTCAACCCAGTACTATACCCCCGCCAAATCGAGCTCATTATTAATCAACACCACGCATTGCGACGCAAACAGCATGGTCGGTCCCAGGCTGATCTTCTCCGTGCCCAGTCGCTTCAGGCTGTTGAAGCTCTTCTTCGGCATGGGAATGTGATCAGTGAGCAGAAAACAGGGTTTCTCGGCAAAGGTGAGCTCGCGGGTGCTCTCTCCCTTGGGGTCCATCATGTACAGCTGATGCCCATCCTCAGCCAGCTCCTTCACCAGTTTTTCAAAGCTCTGCGTGCGCACGGTAATTCCGCTCTCCACGGCCTTCATCTGCTCCTTACCCATGCCGGCAGAGGCATCCAGCGCCCGCACCACCTTGGCCAGCAGCGCCTGCTCATGAAACCCGCCAATATCCCGCATCTCCGCCGCCACAAAGGTGATGGTGCGGGAGTAGTCCTGAGTGCTTTCCAGCACCAGATGCACTACCGCATCGTCTCGGTGCGACTGGGCCACAAAGATCGCATTCATCAACGTATGCGCCAGAATCTCGCTATGGGCATCCCCGCCCACATTGGCGAGCAAGGTCTGGCTGTTGGTGGAGGCCGCGCGGGCGCGGAGGACGAAGGTACGCATGGTCAGTGGCTCAGAAAAATGTGGAAATATTGTACATCACAGGAGGCTCTAACGTGATCGCAAGATCGTAAAGTTGCATGCGTCGCTCGTTTTCAGCGGAACGTTCCGCATACCCGGAACGGGCAATACCAATACGCTGAATCCACGAATTGAACAGGGGCGCTCCTTGCTCTTCAGAATTTCTATTCTTTTTAGGGTCGATAATACACTCAAGTCTGATGGCCTCCTGATTGAACTTTCCTAAGGTTGTGGGAATCGAAGGAAGCAAATTCAGGGTGTGCTTGTGCCCTGGATGAAAATAAAAAAGCTGGCCTAACGCTTCCCAGGTAAATGACTCATGTATAGAACTATCGCGATAATCATGGCGTTTTTGCTGTTTGCCATTCAGTACGGGTTTGCAGAAGAGGGAGTACCTTTAATGCGGCCGGATGGGTCTGCAATCACTTTCTATCTGGACAAGAAAGGAGGTCGGCATCTGCTGGTGCTGATGCAGGGATCGGATTGCAATAGTGTGGTACACAGCAAGGTGATTAATGACCGCTTTGCCGCTGTGATCGGTGATGCGGATGTTCTTACGGTGGAAAAATATGCCCTTACCCGGTCGGTTCCCTGGAACGGTTCGGGTGACAGTCCGGAGTGTCCGGCATCGTATTATGAGCATGATTCTCCGCGACAGCGGGCGGACGACTATCTGCAAGTGATGTCATGGTTAGATGAGCAACTTGAATATGACGACATTATTCTTCTGGGGGGGAGTGAGGGGGCACTGGTTGCAGCAATGGTTGCTTCCCGGAGTGATAAGGTGAGTGCGGTCATCACTCTTAATGGCGGAGGCCGATTTTTCGTTGATGACGTTTTTTATAGCATGAGCATTGATCTTCCACCGGAAGCATTTGAACAGGCAAAACAGGGGTTTCTGGAATTTAAAGGAGCTATCGAAAGTTCCGAGAGTATGACTCTTGTGATGAGTGGGCACGGTTTTCGTTGGTGGAAGAGTATGTTGGCTGCAGATCAGACTGAACTGTTGCTGAGTGTCAGCGCCCCTTTGCTGATTATTCAGTCCGAACTGGATAAGAGTGTTTCGCCAAAGCTGGCTTATGATCAAGCGAGAATGCTGATGAAAAACAGGAATAACGTCGAATTTCGCACGGTTAAGGGAGTTGATCACAAGTTTCATGATCCTTCTGGAAAGGACCGCACAAGCGAAGTCGTCTCTTCCGTTAAAGAATGGTTAGGAGACAACCAGATAACAAGCGAAATCCGGTGATGATGTAGTTCCCCCGCTTTAGTGAACACTTTCTCATAACGGTGTAGCGTATCCGCAGTCAAACTTCTCGTTTCCCCTTACTTGTTTTCAGCAGTGCAATGGGAAGATTGGCCTTTTCCCCGATAGCCTGGATTCAGGAGAAGTTCAATGCACACCAACGAACGACCACCGGGTATGAATGAAGCGGATCGTGTGATCCTGTTTGATGGTGTTTGCGTGCTGTGCAGCTACTGGGCGCGGTTTCTGGTGCGTTTTGATGCTCGCCGCCGATATAAGCTGGCTACTGTGCAGTCTAATGAAGGGCGTGCGATTCTGGCCTGGTGCGGTTTGCCGCTTGAGGAATTTGATACGTTGGTGCTGGTGGAGCAAGGCGCGTTTTATGTGCGTTCTACCGCCATTATTCGGGTGCTTAGGGGGCTCCCTTTTCCGTGGCCACTGGCGGCGGTCGCGCTGATATGCCCGCGTGGCATACGTGACTGGCTGTACGACCGTATGGCGCGCAATCGCTACCGTATTTTTGGCAAATACGATACCTGCGTGCTTCCTTCGCCAGACCACGCAGACCGTTTTCTGGGGGCGAAGTAGGTGATGAAGCTTCAGGTCTGCCGTTTTTCCATCGCCTTTATCTGGCTTTATCAGGGCATTGTACCGAAGCTGCTGGGGCCCCATGCGGATGAGCTGCGCATGAATATGGCGCTTGGCCTGAACGAGGCACAGGCGCACCTGCTTTCTTATGTGGGGGGTGGGATGGAAGTGGTGCTCGGGTTGATGGTGTGGGTCTTTTACCGCCAGCGCTGGCCCTATGTCATCACTATTACGGCTTTGTTCGGGCTGTTCGCTTTCACTCTTTTTGTGGTGCCTGCGTTTACCGTATCTGCATTTAATTCAACCACGGTTAACCTCGCGGTCTGTTCACTGGCAGTCATTGCGCTTGCCGAGCTGCGTGTGATGGAATCCGGAGGCTGACGTGCGCGCTGGCCCTTGGGCGCGGTGATGCAGTGCAGAGGGGCGCGCAGACAGTGCGACAACCGATCACACCAAAAATGACTCCGAGACGACGATGTTTATTGCAATGAACCGCTTCAAGATCAAACCCGGCTGCGAGCAGGACTTTATCGCTATATGGGAAGGCCGGGATACTTTTCTGCAAGAGGTGCCGGGCTTCAAGAGTTTCAATCTGCTGCAGGGGCCGAGTACCGAGGAGTACACACTGTTTTCGTCCCACGCCACCTGGGAGTCCCGTGAAGCGTTTGAAGGCTGGACCAGGTCGGATGCGTTCCGGAAGGCCCACGCCAATGCCGGCGCCCGCAAGGATATTTACCTGGGGCCGCCGCAGCTGGAGTGTTTTGAGGTGGTGCTGTAAGCCCCGATCCCGAACATGGGTATCGCTGGCGGCGTGGAAAAAAGCAGTTAAAAGTTAAAAGTTGAAACGCGAAGCCGGGTCTGTGCCAACTTGCGTCTGGATGCTCCGCGCTCACCCTGCTTACACCGTAAACAGGGTAGACACCCATGAGGTTCTAGTACTTACTGTTCAACTTTCAACTTTCAACTTTCAACTTTCAACTTTCAACTCAGCCTGCCATCGCGCCGCCAGCGACGCTCCTGCGGTGGTTAGCGCGGATCGCTGCTTTCATTGGACTCGCCGTCGTTGGCTTCTGGCGATGGAGTGTTGTCGTCCCCATTACCTTCCTCTTCTGCCGAATGTGTTTCCAGATTCAGCTGGTCGCCGTTGCCATTGCGGATATGGATATCCAGTTGGCTGAAGGCGATTTCCACGTTGTGCTCATGGCAGAGGGCGTCGATGTGGCGGTTCAGCTCGTCGGTAGCGGCCAGGCGGTCGTTGATGTCATCCACGTGGACGCGCAGTTCATGGTCCAGGGTGCTGGCACCAAAGCCCATAAACAGTACGACAGGTTCCGGGTCACGGAGTACGCGGCGGTTCTCTTTTGCGGCCTGCAGCAGAATGTCGCGGCATTTCTGCAAATCGGAGCCGTAGGCAAAGCCGACTTTGAGAATGATCCGGGTCACGGTGTCGGAGAGGGACCAGTTGATCAGCCGTTCGGTGACGAACACCTTGTTGGGGACCAGGATTTCCTTGCGGTCGAAATCAATCAAGGTGGTGGCACGGATGCGAATGCGGCTGACGGTGCCATCCAGGTTGTTGATGGTAATCACGTCACCGATGCGAATCGGGCGCTCGAACAGCAGGATGATACCGGAGATAAAGTTGGCAAAGATTTCCTGCAGGCCGAAACCCAGCCCGACGCCCAGTGCCGCCACCAGCCATTGCATCTTGTCCCAGCTCAGGCCCAGCGCGCCAAGCGTCAGCATGATACCGCTGGCGACAATCACGTAGGAGAGCAAGGTGGTGGTGGCGTAGCTGGTGCCCTGGCGCAGATCCATGCGTGACAGCACCAGCACTTCCAGCAGGCCCGGCAGGTTGCTGGCCAACAGGAAGGTCACGGCACCGATGACCAGCGAGGCAATCACGTCGCCAAGGCTGATGGGGGAGGTGGTGGCGGCCTGGCCGGCCCCTTCGGCGGTTTCCCACAGCACGATGTTGTCGGTATAGGCGAAGGCATGCAGTACGTCTGCCCAGACCCAATACACCAGCAGGCCGATTGCGGCCACCAGCGCCAGGCGGATCAGGCGCAGGGACTGCTGGTTGACCTGTTTCAGGTCCAGTTGCGGTTCTTCCACTTCCACGGCTTCGGCGCTGCTGGTGTCTTCTTTCTGTTCGGCTTCGCGCTGTGCCACGGCCCGTTTGTAGGAAAGCCGCTGGGCTGCCACGGCGAGGCCGCGCACGGCGGTGGCATCCAGAACGATCCACAGTGCAATCAGGTAGAGGCTGTAGATCATGTGCCCGGTGAGGCGTACCGAGGTGTAGTAGTAACCCACGCCGGTGAGCACGATCAGGGTGAGCGGGGCAAGAATGCACAGGCCGGTGGCCAGGGTCCTCATGGTGCGGCTGTAATGACGGCCGGGGTAGGACTGCGCCACCCAGGGCAGGCTCACCATGATGGTAATCATGGATGCCATCATGATTACCAGTCCGAGCCGGTCATTACTGAGCTGTGCTGGCCACTGGTCACCAAACGCCACCAGGAAGGTAAGGGGGATGAGTGCCAGGCCGGTTACCAGCAGGCGTCGCCGCATTTGATGGTTGTATTCCATGCTCCAGCGGAAATGGCGCTGGGCGATGCCATTGGTTTTAAGCAGGCGGTAGAGCACTTCGAATACCAGCCATAGCAAGGCAATCTGGGCCACGGCAGCGCCCATGACGCTGGTGAATGTGCCAGGCTGCACCCACAAGCCGGCGGCCAGCAGGCCAAGGAAAAGCGGGACAGGTGCCGCAATCAGAAAGGTGTACAGCAGGCTCAGGGGGGTGTGCGCCTGGCTGTCACGGCGCAGGTACCCTACATCCTTGTTCATTTCGTCGATGCGGGTTTTGAGCTTGCTGCGTACCACCATCAGCAGCGCTGCCGGGATGAGCAGCCCGATCAGCCAGACCCATTTGCGGCTGAACAGATCGCCGGTTCCCTCCCACAGGTCGCCCCAGGGCATGGTTTTAACCTGCTCCATCAGTTCTTTTGGCAGTTTGCCAAGCCATTCAAAACTCAGGGGCTGGTTGCTGGGCATCCAGAAGGTTTGTTCGGAAATGGTGTTGTGCAGGCTGCGGGTAATTTTGCGTAGCTGTTCATGGCTGAGCTGGGTACGAGTGAGGATGGCCAGCTGGCGGCTCAGTTCCTGGTCCAGTTGGTCGTAAATGGCCAGGCGCTCTTCGCGGAGGATGGAAAAGGCCTGCTCCAGTGCCGGGCTCAGGGGTTTGTCAGCCTGGGTCTGTGAGGGCAGGGGGGCGTCATCCAGATCCTGCATGGCCCGTTCGATATCGAACTGGCTGAGGCGCGCGTCAGAAATATCCTTGTCCAGATTCAGTTCGCCCTGATCCTGGGGCAGGCTTTTTTGCTGCTCGTAAAGAATGCGCGACAGCAGCAAGCTGCCATCGAGCATGCGAATCTGGTCGTTGACGGTGGAGGATAGTGAACGTGCCTTGTCCAGTTCGGTCTTGGTGTTGACCGCTTCACGCAGCAGGCTGTTTACACTTTCGCTGGCACCAGCCAGTTGTTCACGCAGGGCCCGGTTCTTGTCCATGGCTTTCTGGACCTGGGGGTGGTCCAGCACGCTTTGCGGGAGATCGGTTTCCGGGGAATTGGCGGTTTCCTCCAGCTGATTCAGGCGGCGCTCATTGATGAGTGGCTGCAGGGCGTCCAGTTTTGCTTCGATGATGAGCTGATGCTGTTTGTCGCTTTGTTGTCTCAGGCGGGCGATGTCCTGCTGCTTGTCGACGATGGCCAGCTCCTGGTTGTAGCGCTCGATGCGCGACTCCAGGGCTTTCATCTCCGTGTTCAGGGTCCCCGTTTGTAATTCGGACAAAGGTTCGCCTTCTTCATCCACGCCCTGATTGAGGCGGGTGCGAATGACGTCCAGCCGGTCCATGGCTTTGCTGATCACGTTCTGGGCCTGTTCCGGCAGGGTCTGGGCACGGGTCAGGTGGCTGTTGGCGTCAGCCAGGTCTTCCTGGTTGGCTTCCAGGGCATCCAGCTCACTGACCAGGGCTTTCACCAGAGCGTCCAGATTTTTGGATGCGTAGTGTTTTTCCCAGTCGGTGTCGCGTTCCTGGCGCAGACGTGTGAGTTCGGCGTTGAGACGTGTACGTTGGCTGGCGGCCTGCCGGGAAAAGGTTTTCAGTTCCTTGATTTTTTCCTGGTTGCTGTCGATCTCCTGACGGAATTTCAGGGTCTCCTTGAGCTGTTTTTTGTCGGGATTGTCCGTGCCGTCAGATTTTGTATCACTGGTTTCCGTGAGCTGCTTTTGCAGGTCGCCAACGCCGGGCAGGGAAAAACTGCCAGGCTGCGCGATGGCGAGAACGGGTAGCAATATCAGCAGTGCGACAGGCAGTCGTCGATCCATAACAACGAGGCTCCAGAAAAGTGTTGTTGTCTTTGTATCACAGGGTCGCGTTTATTGCTTTCCCGGTGGCGTGTGCTGTGTTGAAGAGCGGCTTGTCAGGGCATTCGCGGCGTTACAGTCGCTTGATGCGGCGCAGCAGCTGGCGAACCAGTCCCAGTTCCCGGTCACTGGCCAGGGGCAGCAGTTCGTCCACCCATTGGTGGAGGTTTTCGGTCGGCTGTATCTGTAGTGCCGCCAGAAGCTGATGCAGGGCCTGGCGGGTGTGGCCGAAGGTGGTTGGGTCCGCTTCGGGCTGCACTGTCGCCGGCCGTTTGCGCAATTCCCATGCATAGACCATCACGGCCTGGCCCAGGTTCAGTGACGGTTGTGCCTGCGCCAGCGGGATGCTGCTGGCCAGGTCGCAGCGGGCCACTTCCTCGCCGGTCAGGCCGCTGGCTTCCCGGCCGAAGACGATGGCGACCCGTTGCACGCTGTTTCCCTTGCCAGCGACCAGTTCGGCGCAACGATCCGCATCCACATAACGGTCCTTCTGCAGGCGGTGCCGGGCGGTACAGGCAATGCTCAGGTCCACATCGGCCAGCGCCTGATCCAGGGTGTCCACGATCACGGCCTGCTCCAGCACGTCGTTGCTGTGGTGTGCGACCCACTGGGCGGCGCGCATGTCGCCCGGGTTAACCAGTCGCAAATCTTTGAAACCCATGGTTTTTATCTGTCTCTTATACACATCTCCGAGCCCACGAGACCGTACTAGATCTCG
>OJGZ01000683.1_pt1 | contig 10195 bp, 9 predicted proteins | sample 1595051 | NCBI WGS metagenome assembly OJGZ01 (sample SAMN05416800, study PRJEB24817) | seawater metagenome | isolation source: Sea water | place: Canada:Atlantic | collected 2013-07 | reverse complement strand
ACGAGATCTAGTACGGTCTCGTGGGCTCGGAGATGTGTATAAGAGACAGGTCTTACAGAGTTAATCACCACCCAAAACATGCACGAACGCAAGTTGAAAATGCAGGAGGAAAGTGACGGATTCATTGCGCTTCCCGGTGGAATGGGTACTTTGGAAGAGCTTTTCGAGATAATAACCTGGCTTCAGTTGGGTTTGCACCAAAAACCAATTGGGCTTTTGAACATAAACGGTTTCTACAACGATCTTATAAAAATGCTTGAAACCATGGTTCGCAAAGGTTTTCTTTCCATGGAAAACTACAACCTACTATTGGTAGATTCGAATCCAAATAAATTGCTGAAAAAGATGCAGGAATTTAAAACACCCCAAATTCCAAAGTGGCTAAATTCCGACAGAACATAAGTCGTTATCAACATTTTAACCTTGCTTTTTAACAAAATTCTATTAATAGACTCGTTTTCTTAAATTTAAGTTGTCTAACCTCTTAAATAAGTGATTATGAGTTCCTCAAAAAAGTACTTTGCCGAAGCACTCGGCACATTTGCCTTAGTCTTATTTGGCTGTGGCGCCGCCACAATTGCAAGTGTAACCCAATCTGGTCCAGTTGGTATTGGTGTTTTAGGAATTGCCCTAGCCTTTGGATTTGCTGTTCTGGTAATGGTCTATACAATAGGGCCAATTTCTGGTTGCCACATTAATCCTGCCATTTCAATAGCTATGCTCGCTGCCGGAAAACTTTCCGCCAAAGATACGGTGGGTTATGTAATTGCCCAATGTATTGGTGCTGTTGCTGCCGCAGGACTTTTATACCTGCTCGCCACAGGAAGTGCAGGATTCGTAATGCCCGAATGGGGCTTAGGTTCTAATGGATGGGGCACTGGTTATGGAGGTGAATATAACATGACCTCTGCGCTTATCGCTGAGTTTGTCTTTACCTTCCTTTTTTTAATGGTCATTTTCGGTACAACTTCAGAAAGACACAATGCGCCAATGATGGCGGGACTTGCAATAGGTATTTCTTTGGCGTTGATACATATGGTTGTAATACCAATTACGGGAACCTCCGTAAACCCTGCCCGTAGTTTGGGCCCTGCGCTTTTTTCAGGCGGTATGGCTTTACAACAATTATGGTTGTTTATTGTAGCCCCAATTGCTGGCGGACTTTGTGCCGCTCTGGTTCGTAAAATTTTTATTGATGATTAATTGCTAATAATTTGTTGAAAATTTCAATAATAAACCTCACAGTTTTTAAAAAGCTGTGAGGTTTAAAATTTTATATTTGTTCCATGAACATCGAACAGCAAATCACTACCCTCCGCAACGAGCTCCGCGAGCATAACTATAATTATTACGTACTAGATGCTCCAACAATTTCTGACTTTGAATTTGACCAAAAACTAAAGCAGCTTCAAGAGCTGGAAAAAGCGCACCCCGAGTTTTATGATGCTAATTCCCCAACTTTAAGAGTTGGTGGCGAGATCACCAAGAATTTTGAGACCGTGCCGCATACCTATAGAATGTTTTCCTTAGACAATTCCTATTCAAAAGAAGATCTGGAAGACTGGGAAAAGCGCATTGAAAAAATGGTGGACGGCAAAGTGGAATTCACCTGCGAGCTTAAATACGACGGTGCTTCAATTAGTTTGACTTACGAAAATGGTAAACTAAAAAAAGCCGTAACACGAGGCGACGGTTTTCAGGGCGATGACGTTACCGCAAACGTAAAAACCATACGTTCAGTTCCGTTGCAATTGAAGGGCGATTATCCACCACTTTTTGATATTCGCGGTGAAATAGTCTTGCCTTTTGAAGGTTTCACAAAAATGAATGCCGAAAGGGTAGAGGCTGGTGAAGAACCTTACCGAAACCCAAGGAACACAGCTTCCGGCAGTTTAAAATTGCAGGATAGCTCCGAACTTGCCAAACGTCCATTGGAATGTCTTTTATACAGTTTAAAAGGCGCAAGGCTTCCCATAAAAACACAATTTGAAAGCTTGGAAAAAGCACGCGACTGGGGTTTTAAAGTACCCAAAGCCGCCAAACTCGCCAAAAATCTGGATGAGGTTTTGGAATTTGTAAATTATTGGGACATTCACCGCCACGAACTTCCCTACGAAACCGATGGGGTGGTGGTGAAGGTGAACAATCTGCAACAGCAGGAAGAGCTTGGCTATACTGCAAAATCGCCCCGTTGGGCGATGGCCTATAAATTTAAGGCAGAGCAGGTTTCCACTGTTTTAAATCAAATCACTTATCAGGTTGGAAGAACGGGTGCAATCACGCCCGTAGCAAATTTGGAGCCTGTGGAATTGGCGGGAACCATTGTAAAACGCGCTTCCCTGCACAACGCAGATCAAATTGAAAAGTTGGACATTCGCGAAGGCGATACCGTTTTTGTTGAAAAAGGCGGTGAGATTATTCCGAAGATTATCGGAGTGGATTTTAAACAGCGCGATCCAAATTCTTCGCCAACAAATTATATAACCGAATGTCCCGAATGCGGAACAACACTAGTGCGAACCGAAGGGGAGGCACAGCACTATTGTCCCAATACCGAAGGCTGTCCGCCACAGATTATTGGGCGCATCCAGCATTTTATTTCACGAAAGGCTATGGATATTGAAGGTTTGGGAGGTGAAACTGTAGCGCTTTTAGTAAACAATGGTTTGATAAATAATTACTCCGATTTGTATCTTTTGAAGGAAGAGCAAATAATTCCGTTGGAAAGAATGGCGCAGAAAAGTGCCGAGAATATGATAAACGGAATTGAAGCTTCCAAAGAAATTCCTTTTGAAAGAGTGCTGTTCGCCTTGGGAATTCGCTACGTTGGTGAAACCGTTGCCAAAAAGCTGGCAAAGCATTACAAAACAATAGATGCGTTGAAAAACGCTTCCGAAGAAGAATTGACAACCGTTGATGAAATCGGCCAACGCATCGCCCAAAGCGTGGTTTCCTTTTTCGCTTCCGAAGAAAATATTGTAACCATAGAACGGCTGAAAAGTTATGGAGTTCAGTTGGAAATTTCCGCTGAAAAACTCGCCAATCAAACGGATGTTTTACAAGGAAATACCTTTGTAGTTTCAGGCGTTTTTACAAAAGTTTCGCGCGACGAACTTAAAAAACTGATTGAGGACAACGGCGGCAAGGTTTCCAGCTCCATTTCGTCCAAAACAAATTATGTGGTGGCGGGCGACAATATGGGGCCGAGCAAGAAAACCAAGGCCGAAAGTTTGGGAGTCGCCATCATTTCCGAAGACGATTTTTTGCAAATGATTTCATAGGGAAAGTTAAGGGTTAGGGGTTAAATGTTAATAGGGAAAAGGATGCCTCCGATGAATTTTTTAAAGTGGAACATCATTCCGAAGGAATGAAATATTTATAGAAATTATTTTATTGTGCGAACATACGACCCCGTGGTCGAATCTTCTTCGTGTTTCATTGTTCTATAAATATTTGAACCCTTCGGGTTCGGAAAAAAATATTGTTTTATAATGATTTCATAATTGGCAGAGAATAAATTTTGAAAATAGCTATTTTTGCCACACGAGAATTGGGCATTCCATGTTGAAAAAAGTAAAACATCATTCCTTAAAAAAACACACCGAAAAAAACCTGACGGAGCGTGATATTTCAGAAAGGAATACATCTTTAAAGTATTTGGGTTTTTTGGTGGACGAAGCTTTTTTTGACGATTTTGAAATGCTTTATGGGTTTGGAAAGGAACTCGGTCTGCAGCGTAAGGACGTAAAACTTTTCACTTTTGTGGAAACGCGAAGAAAAATTCCTTCGCTTCGACAAAATCAAATAACCAATAAGGAATTTACATGGCGTGGCGAAATACACAATCAAAACGCACAGGAGTTTCTCGATTTTCCGTTTGATGTGCTAATTGGCTTTTACAAAGGAAAACATGAATTTCTGGGCGCAATGGTTGCGCAGAGCAAAGCGAAATTCAAAATAGGTTTTAACGGGGCCGATGAACGGCTTTTCGATTTACTTTTAGCCGTTGATCTTCAAAAACCAGAAGCTTTTAAAAGTGAAGTGAAAAAATATTTGAAAATTTTAAACAAAATAGAGTAGTATGAAAGAATTGATCGGAACGGGCGTAGCATTGATAACACCATTCAAAAGTGACTTTTCCGTAGATGTGGAAGGTCTTAAAAACGTGGTAAATTTCAATATTGAAAATGGAATTGACTATTTGGTGGTTTTGGGAACTACTGCCGAAAGCGCCACGCTTTCAAAAGAAGAAAAACAGTTGGTTATCGATACAATTGTTTCTGCAAACAAAGGGCGATTGCCTTTGGTTTTAGGGATTGGTGGCAACAATACCCAAGAGGTTGTTTCTGAAATGAAAACGCGCGACCTTTCCACTTTTACGGCTATTCTTTCAGTTTCGCCTTTTTACAATAAACCTACACAGGAAGGTATTTACCAACATTTTGCTGCAATTGCAAAGGCTGCTCCGTTGCCTATAATTTTGTATAACGTTCCGGGAAGGACTGCTTCAAACATGTTGCCGGAAACGGTAATCCGTTTGGCAAATGATTTCGAAAAAATTGTTGCGATTAAAGAAGCGGCAGGCGATATTGTTCAGGCTATGAAATTGATTTCTGGATGCCCAAAGGATTTCTTGGTAATTTCAGGTGACGATATGGTTACGTTGCCAATGGTGCTTGCCGGTGGGGCAGGAGTGATTTCTGTTATAGGCGAAGGTTTTCCAAAGGAATTTTCAAAAATGGTGAAATTAGGTTTGGATAGAAAAGTTGATGAAGCCTATGAAATTCATTATAAAATAGCTCCGGCAATCGATTATATTTTTGCGGAAGGAAATCCGGCCGGAATTAAATCTGTTTTTAAATCTTTGGGAATTTGCGGTGATACAGTGCGCCTTCCGCTGGTGGGCGTTAGCGATGGTTTGCGGGTCAAAATTGATTCTTTTACAAAAAATTTCTGAAAAGGTTCTTTTCCCGCTATGCGTTAAATATTTCAAAAGGCTTGCAAATAATAGGCTTGAGCGCAATATTTTAGCCGAAGAATAAGTTTTGTTCAATCATGTTTAATTTCCTATTTTTGCACGATGTTTTTTAAGCCCATGCGATTACCACTTTTTATTATACTTTGTTTAACCATACTTCTTTCATCCTGTAGCCAATATCAACAGGTTTTGCGAAAGGATGATATGGGGAAAAAATACACCTTTGCCGATTCGCTTTATAGAATTGGGAAATACAAGAAAGGCCTTAAATTGATGGAACAATTGGTGCCTGCCTACCGAGGAAAACCACAAGGTGAAAAATTGATGTTCATCTACGCAAATACCTACTACAGTTTAGAGGATTATTATCTTGCGGGATATCAATTTGAAAGATTTACCCAAGCCTATCCACAGAGCGACAGTGTTGAAATAGCGGCTTTTAAATCTGCGAAAAGTTTTTATCAGCTTTCACCAAGATATTCTTTGGACCAAAAAGATACCGATAAAGGACTTGAAAAATTGCAGGAATTTATAAACCAATATCCAAATTCAGACAAACGCGCCGAGGCAAATACGTTGGTAGCGGAGTTGCGAAATAAATTGGAAAAGAAGGAGTTTGAGGTTGCAAAACAATATTTGCACGTTGAGGATTACAAAGCTGCCATTGGCGCCTTTGATAATTTTATTACAGATAATCCGGGCTCTATATATAGAAAAGATGCCTTTTACGGAAGATTTGTAGCTGCCTATAAATTGGCCGTAAACAGTATTCCAGTTTTGGTGCAGGAACGTCTGCGCGATGCAAAAGTTTATTACAATAACTTTATAAAATATTATAAGGATACAGATTTAGCTCCTGAAGCAATGGAATTTTATCAGGATATAGAGAGCAGAATTGTACCTTTAGAAACAGAACCCACTATTTAATTAATTTTTATTATGGATATTAAAAATTCAGATGCGCCAATCAATACCGTTACGCTTGACAAGAATAAAATTGACGAGCCTACAAACAACATTTATGAGGCTATTTCGATTATCTCGAAACGTGCCGCACAAATAAACGGTGACATCAAAAAAGAACTTTTGGAAAAACTTGACGAGTTTGCTACTTACAACGACAGTTTGGAAGAAATTTTCGAAAACAAGGAGCAAATTGAAGTTTCAAAGTTCTACGAAAGACTTCCAAAGCCACATGCTTTGGCAGTACAGGAATGGCTAGAAAATAAAATCTACTACCGCAACACCAAAGATGAAGTAGTGGAGTAATAAGTTATTCGTTAAAAGTTAATGGTAAAACGTAACTTGAAACAAGTAACCTGAAACTGGAAACAAAAAAAATGGCTGTTTTGAACGGGAAAAATATCTTGCTTGGCGTTACCGGCGGGATTGCCGCGTACAAAACAGCTTTTTTGGTTAGACTTCTAGTGAAAAAGGGAGCTAACGTAAAAGTGGTTATGACAGATGCAGCAAAGGAATTTGTAACCCCACTTACCCTCGCAACGCTTTCAAAAAATGAAGTTTTTTCATCCTTCACTGATGAAAAAGATGAGAACAGCTTCAAAGAGCCCCAATGGAACAACCATGTAGAATTGGCCTTGTGGGCAGATTTCTTTTTGATTGCTCCCGCCACTGCCAATACACTTTCCAAAATGGCAAATGGCGCCTGCGATAACCTTTTGCTTGCGTGCTACCTTTCGGCAAAATGCCCCGTGTATTATGCCCCTGCAATGGATTTGGATATGCACCAACACCCATCAACGGCAGAAACCTTTAAGAAACTTGAAAGCTTCGGAAATATTCAAATTCCCGCAGCTTTTGGCGAATTGGCCAGCGGTTTGGTAGGGCAGGGCAGGATGGCCGAGCCTGAGGAAATTGTTTCCTTTTTGGAAAATGATTTACTGAAAAAACTTCCGCTACGCGGCAAGAAATTTTTGATTACCGCTGGGCCAACCTACGAAGCCATTGACCCCGTTCGTTTCATTGGGAACCACTCCAGCGGAAAAATGGGTTATGCAATTGCCGAGGCTTCTACTTCACTTGGTGCTGAAGTTGTTTTGATTTCAGGGCCCACTGCTTTAAAACTAGAAAATGATTTTGTAAAAATCATTCGCGTTACTTCTGCGGAAGAAATGTACAATGCCGCGCACGAATATTTTGATATATGTGATGTCGCTATTTTAAGCGCAGCAGTTGCCGATTATCGCCCTTCGGAAGTTGCTTCTCAAAAAATTAAAAAGAAAACTGAAGATTTAACGCTTCGTCTTACAAAAACAAAAGACATATTGGCTTCGCTGGGCGAAATAAAGAAAGACCAATTTCTGGTTGGCTTTGCTTTGGAAACCGAAAACGAAGAAGAAAATGCAAAATTGAAACTGAAAAAAAAGAATTTAGATTTAATTGTGTTAAATTCGCTTCGGGACAAAGGCGCGGGCTTTCAAACCGACACCAACAAAATTACTTTGATAACCAAAGACAATAAAGTGCTTCCTTTTCCTGTTAAACCTAAAAAAGAAGTAGCAAAAGATATTTTAGAATATATTATAGAACAGACAAATGCGTAAAATTTTACTTTTCTTATTATGTGCTATCACTGTGTTTTCTGCACAGGCCCAAGAACTTAATTGCACAGTGTCCATAGACGCCGAACAGACCGGACAACCTAATTTGCAGATTTTCAGAACGCTGGAAACCCAATTGCGGGAATTTGTGAACAATACGAAATGGACCAATATGGAATACAAAAACCAAGAACGTATAGATTGCAACATGACTTTGGTTGTAAGTGAATATGATGGCGATTCCTTTACTGCCACATTACAAATACAATCCTCCCGTCCCGTTTTTGAATCTACTTACGATACCCCGGTTTACAATTATTTTGACAAGCAAGTTAGGTTCAATTATAAAGAATATGAGCCGTTAACTTTTAACATCAACAGTTTTGGTTCAAACCTCGTATCTGTAGTTGCATTCCACGTGTATACAGTTATAGGCTTGGATGCCGATACTTATTCACCAAATGGCGGAGCGCCTTATTTTGAAATTGCAAAACAGATTACAAATACAGCCGCTTCCAGCAATTTTCAAGGTTGGAAAGCAACTGATGGCAACCAGTCCAGGTTTCGTTATAACGATGCTTTATTGTCGTCGGTTTATAAGGAATTTCACGATGTGATGTATCAATACCACCGCGAAGGAATGGATATGATGGCCTCAGACCAAAAGATGGCAAAACAGAATGTTGCAGAGGCTATCAATAAATTGAAAGGCATTAACGATCGCAGGCCGAATTCATTTTTGGTGCGTACGTTCTTTGATGCTAAAAGTGACGAAATTCAAGCCATATTTAGCGGTGGGCCACAGGTTGATATTACAAAACTGATCGAAAACCTAAATAGGTTGGCGCCTACCAAACGAAGTAACTGGACTGAAATCAAATTTTAATTTTTCTTTCAACAAGGGTATACCAGTTAATTTCTTTCTTTTAAATTTATAGATTCGAAGTTCAATGTCCAAAGTTGGATATTGAATATAGATTATTGAAAAATCTTAGGTCTCATATCTAAAATCTAACGTTTAATTTTGATAACCAGTCTTGCCATAAAAAACTATGCGCTTATTGAAGATATTCGCGTGGATTTAAATGAGGGGCTAACAATTATTACAGGTGAAACAGGCGCTGGAAAATCCATCATTTTAGGTGCATTGGCACTTGTTTTGGGAAAACGTGCAGATTTGAGCAGCGTAAAAGATCCTTTAAGAAAGTGCATTATTGAAGGACATTTTTCAATAAAGAATTACGAACTGCAGAATATTTTTCAGGAAAACGATCTTGATTATGAACCCAACACTATAATCCGTCGCGAAATCTTGCCCGGCGGAAAATCACGAGCATTTGTAAATGATACTCCCGTGGCCTTAACACAATTACAGGCATTGGCGCCGTATTTGGTTGATGTTCATAGCCAGCACGAAACCTTAGAAATCGTTTCCGAAACTTTTCAAATGGAAGTGATTGATGCGTTGGCTGGAAATGCCGAACTTTTAAAGACGTATAAGTCACAATTTGAAGATTTCAAAAAAACTTCTGAAGCACTTTCAAAATTAAAACATCAAAAAGATGCTGCTTCCAAAGAACTGGATTACAACACTTTTCTTTATAATGAGCTGCAACAGGCCAACCTAAAAAAGTTGAACCAGCAAGAGTTGGAAGAAACGTACGAAACCCTTAATAATGCCGAAGCAATTCAAGAAGCGCTTGCCAATGCAAACCAGCTTTTGGATGAAGAGCAGATAGGCAGCTTGCAAACAGCCAAGGAAGCGCGAGTTTTATTGGGAAGAATCAAGGAGTTTTCAAAAAAATTTGAAGGTTTATGGCAACGTTTGAACAGCGCCATTATTGAAATGGAAGACATTGCTGCAGAAATCAACAATGCCGCTGAAAACATTGAAGCAGATCCCGAAATGTTGTTTCAGGTTAATGAAAAGCTACAAGCGCTTTATAAATTGCAACAAAAGCATGCGGTTTCTTCTACGGAAGAATTAATCAAAATAGAAGAAGATCTTGAGGAAAAAGTAAATACTACCCTTGGCCTGGAAGGACAGATTGGCAATTTGGAAAAACAAAAAGCGCAGTTGCGTGAAATGGCTTTAAAAACAGCCAAAAATCTTCATGTAAAAAGAATGGAGGCAATCCCCACACTTAAGAAAAAGCTTGAAGAGACGCTTTTTCCATTGGGGTTGCCCAATGCGCAATTTCAGTTTGAACTTATCTCTTCGGAAGAATTTAAAAATAATGGTACCGATACGTTGCAATTATTGTTCACGGCAAACAAAGGCTTAGCTTTCGGACCATTAAAAAAAGTTGCCTCTGGAGGCGAAATGAGCCGTATTATGTTAGCCATTAAAGCAGTTTTGGCTGAATATAAAAAACTGCCTACTATCGTTTTTGATGAGATAGACACAGGGGTTTCGGGTGAAATAGCCAATAAAATGGCAGATATTATGTGCCAGATGAGCAAAAAAATGCAGCTGTTGAGCATTACACATTTACCGCAAATTGCCGCCAAGGGCGACAACCATATAAAAGTTTATAAAGAAGATACTAATGAGGTTACCGCTACTTACCTTAAGCATTTGAATGAGAATGATCGTATTGTAGAGATCTGTCTCTTATACACATCTGACGCTGCCGACGAGCGATCTAGTGTAGAT
>OJGZ01000661.1_pt1 | contig 10469 bp, 8 predicted proteins | sample 1595051 | NCBI WGS metagenome assembly OJGZ01 (sample SAMN05416800, study PRJEB24817) | seawater metagenome | isolation source: Sea water | place: Canada:Atlantic | collected 2013-07 | reverse complement strand
TCGAGCTATGCCAGAACCCTGACATCGCGATCGTAAAGACTGGCGTATTCAATGATGAAAATCAGAACGACTGCGCGGATGTGGATGAGACAATCAGTTACATCTTCACCGTCACAAATGAAGGTAATGTGAGTCTAAGTAATATTGTAGTCGATGATCCATTATTAGGTGGGCCAATTGCAGGTCCAGATAGCGGAGATACTGATGGCGATAATGAATTGGACGTTACTGAAACTTGGATTTATACAGGGACTTATGCAATTACTCAAGATGATATTGATGCTGGCGAGGTTATTAACCAAGCAACTGCAACAGGTACTGCACCGGACCAGACCGTGGTAGAGGATCTTTCGGGATCAACTACAACAACTGATGATACAACTGTTATCGAGCTTTGCCAGAATCCAGCTATTGCAATCGTGAAAACGGGTATCTTTAATGATGAGAACCAGAACGACTGTGCTGATGTGGATGAGACAATCACGTATACATTTACAGTAACAAACGAAGGCAATGTAAGCTTGAGCAACGTAGTAATAACTGATCCATTAATTGCTACAATTTCTGGCCCAACAGGTGATGTCGATGGCGATGGTGAACTTGATGTTACCGAGATATGGGTTTACACAGGAATATATACTATCAATCAAGATGATATAGATCTCGGATTGGTAAAAAACCAAGCAACTGCAGAAGGTACGGCACCTGATACTACAGTAGTTAGCGATCTGTCTGATGAAAGCAGTGTGCTCGAAGATGATCCAACAATTGTAGATCTATGTCAAGATCCAGTTATTGCAATTGTGAAAACAGGTATCTTCAATGATGAGAACCAGAATGACTGTGCCGATGTGGATGAAACAATCAGCTATACCTTCACTGTGACCAATGAAGGAAACGTAAGCTTAAGTTTTGTTGAAGTAACCGATCCATTAATCACTACAATCACTGGACCAACTGGTGATACCGATGGCGATGGTGAACTTGATGTTACCGAGACTTGGATTTATACAGGAACCTATGCGATTACACAGGACGATATAGATGCTGGCGAGGTTGTAAACCAAGCTTCAGCCAAAGCGAATGATCCAATGGGTAATGTAGTTTCTGATCTTTCTGATGAAAGTAGTGTTCTTGAAGATGACCCAACAATTGTAGGTCTATGTCAAGATCCAGCTATTGCAATCGTAAAAACAGGTATCTTCAATGATGAAAACCAGAATGACTGTGCTGATGTGGATGAAACAATCAGCTATACTTTCACTGTGACCAATGAAGGGAACGTGAGCTTAAGCACTGTGGTTGTAACCGATCCATTAATCGCTACAATCACTGGACCAACTGGGGATACCGATGGCGATGGCGAACTTGACGTTACCGAGACTTGGATTTATACAGGAACTTATGCAATTACACAAGTTGATATAGATGCTGGAGAGGTTATTAACCAAGCTACTGCTGAAGGTACAGCGCCTGATGCTACAATAGTTAGTGATCTATCTGATGAAAGCAGCGTTCTTGAAGATGACCCAACTGTAATTGAGTTGTGCCAGAACCCCGTTATAGCTCTTATTAAAACTGGAGTTATTAATGACACAAATGGTAATGGATGTGCTGATGTTGGTGAAACCATTGAGTATAGCTTTACAGTGTTCAACGTTGGAAACGTTACATTAACAAACATAACTGTAGCCGATCCATTGGTGACAGTAGCCGGAGGTCCAATTACACTGGAACCAGGAGCTACAGACGGAACATCGTTTACAGCTATCTATACTATCACGCAAACTGATATTGATGCTGGATTTGTTGAGAACCAAGCAACAGCTACTGGTACTGATCCTTCAGGAAATTCCGTAAGTGATTTATCTGATGATAATAGTGAGTTTGAAGATGATCCAACGCTTACCGAGCTTTGTCAGAACCCTGCTATTGCATTAATAAAAGTAGGTGTTCCTAATGATGAAAACGGTAACGGATGTGCTGATCTTGGTGAGACAATATTGTACACCTTCAGTGTTAAAAACACCGGAAACGTTGCATTGACTAATGTAATAGTAACTGATCCTTTGGTAAGTGTTGTTGGAGGACCAATCAACCTAGCTGCTGGAGAAGAGGATACAATGACTTTCACTGCTGTATATACAATAACTCAAAGTGACGTAGATACAGGCTTTATTGAAAATCAAGCTACAGCTGAAGGTATTTCACCAAACGGTGATTCAGTATCTGATCAGTCTGATAACAACAGCTATCTTGAAAATGATCCAACTGTAACCGACCTTTGCCAGAACCCATCTATTTCCTTAGAAAAAACCGGCGTGTTCAACGATGAGAACGGAAATGGATCAGCTGATGTTGGAGAAACTATTTCCTATGCTTTCACTGTAACCAATACAGGGAATGTGACATTGTATAATATAATGATAACAGACCCATTGCCAGGTGTTGAAATCTCTGGAGGTCCAATTGCTCAATTGGAGCCAGGTGAAGTAGACAGTACAACGTTTACTGCAATCTACATCATTAATGATCAAGATATAGGTAACGGTGAGGTTGTAAACCAAGCTACGGTTACTGGAGAGGATATTGAAGGAACTATTGTGGAAGATGATTCTGATGATCCAACAGATTTAACGAACAACGACAACAACGGTGATGGTGACCCTGATGATCCAACAGTAGTTACGCTTCCTTTTGTATTGGATACTACTTTTGAAATATTCAACGGTATAACACCAAATGGTGATGGACTTAATGATTATTTCCAAATTGTTGGAATTGAGAATTGGCCAAACAATAACGTGAAGATATTTAACAGATGGGGTGTATTGGTCTTTGAAACAGATGGATACGGAGGTTCAGATGGTAAACAGAATGTTTTCAGAGGTATTTCTGAAGGTCGTACAACAGTTCAAAAGAATGAAGAGTTGCCTACAGGTACATACTTCTACATTCTTACCTTCCCAGCAGATAACCCTGGTAAGGCTGACTATACAGGATACTTATATATTAACAGATAGAAAAATCAAAAAAATTCCTGGGAGGAAATTCCCTCCCAGGATTAAAAATACATAACTATGAAACACAGTTATCTAACGCTAATAATTTTGATTTTACTTGGCACGTTTTCAAGTAAAGCGCAGCAGGATCCACAGTACACACAATATATGTACAATACGCAGGTGGTAAACCCTGCATATGCCGGAAATCGTGAAGCCTTAAGCTTTGGTTTACTTTACCGAACTCAATGGGTCAATTTTGGTGATGGAGCGCCCAATACAGGCACCTTCACTGTAAATTCGCCAATAGCGAGCAATATGGGTTTAGGTCTATCTGTAGTAAATGATCGTATAGGTCCTGCAGTAGAAACCAACTTTAATATAGATTATTCCTATAGCATCAATACCTCTGAAACCGGAAAAGTATCATTTGGTCTTAAAGCAGGTTTAGACATACTAGATGTTGATTTTTCTAAGTTGAACATTTACGATTCGAATGATCCATATTTTCAGGAAAATAATATAGACAATAAACTTCAACCACAAATAGGTGCTGGTGTTTACTATAATACTGAGAAATTTTATGTAGGTCTTTCGGTTCCTAATTTCTTGAGTACAAAACATTTTGATACCGGTAGCATAGAAAACACACAAGTGGAAACTACTGCTGCAGAACGTATGCACTATTTCTTGATTGCCGGTTATGTATTTGACCTTAGTGATAATTTAAAGTTCAAGCCAGCTACGCTTTTCAAAATGGTAAGTGGTTCGCCTTTACAGGCAGATGTGTCGGCAAACTTTCTCTTATATGATAAAGTTACGCTTGGGGCAGCATATAGATGGAGCGCTGCAATGAGTGGACTGGTAGGTTTTCAAGCTACCGACAATATATTTATAGGGTTTGCTTATGACTATCAAACAACAGATATTGAGGCCTATAGTGATGGTTCGTATGAAGTTATGCTTCGCTTTGAATTGTTCAACAGACCAGAACGAGTGCTAACACCAAGATTCTTCTAAAAAATAAAGACTATGAATACAATAGTACGTAACATATTTATTTTCGCAATGGTAGTTTTTACTGCCGGAAGCGCCTTTTCACAAAAAAAGGATATCGAAAAAGCAAACAAGGAGTTTGATAAGTTTGCTTATATAGATGCCCGTGAAATATATTTAAAGGTAGTTGAAGACGGATACGAATCTGCAGAGATTTTTAAGAAATTAGGGGATACCTATTATTTCAACAGCGATTATACTAACGCCGCAAAATGGTATGATAAACTCGTTAAGCAGTTTCCAGATCAAACAGAGGCTGAATATTACTATCGGGCAGCTCAATCTTTAAAAAGTTTAGGAAACTATACCGAATCCGATGCCCTAATGAAGGATTATGTTGCTAAAGGAGGTAAGGGCCTTGTAATAAAAACGTATGAAGATGATCCTAACTATTTAAAAAGTACAGTTTTTAAATCAAGAGATTTTACGCTAGATAAGGTAGGAATCAACTCATCTAATTCCGATTTTGGGGCTTCTTTTTATGGAAAAGACAGAATAGTCTATGCGTCTGCATCAAGGACAGATGGAACAAAGGTTTCAGAATGGACAAACCAACCTTTTTTAGATTTGTTTTTAGCCGAGCGTGACTCCACAGGACAACTTTCAAATTCAATGCCTTTAGGTGGAGACATTAACACTCCTTACCACGAATCCTCAACTGCTTTTGCAAAAGATGGCATTACAGTTTATTTTACTAGAAATAACTTTCTTGATGGTAAAAAGGGAAAGGACAAAAACAAAACAATTCGCTTAAAACTATATAAAGCTACAAAAACAGGAGAGTATAATTGGACAAATATTGTTGAACTTCCTTTCAACAGTAAAGAATATTCTGTTGCACACCCTGCGTTAAGTCCTGATGGGAAAAGATTATACTTTTCTTCCGATATGCCTGGTACCTCTGGTATGTCTGACCTTTGGTATGTTGACATTCTTGGTAACGATAAATATGGAGTACCAGTAAATTTGGGCCCCGAAATAAATACAGAAGCTAGAGAATCATTTCCTTTTATAAGTGAAAATAACAATCTGTATTTCTCTAGTGATGGTCGTTCAGGCCTTGGAGGGTATGATATTTTCGTAACTCCACTTGATAAGGACGGAAAGCCTGGAAAAATTACAAACTTAGGCTCTCCTGCGAACAGTGCTCAGGATGATTTCGGTTTCATTATAAATGAAAACGATCGCATCGGTTACGTTACCTCAAATAGAGGTGGAGATAGTGGCAGTATTGATGACGACATCTATCTGGTAAAAGAAATTTGTTCCATAACTATACAGGGAAAAGTATTTGACAAAGAAACGAAAGATCCTCTTCCAGGGGCACAGGTAAGCTTATTGGATGAGAACAATCAATTGGTAAGTCAAACTTCAGCTAAAAATGACGGCACGTATAGTTTTGTTGGAGACTGCGGAACACAATATACCGTTAGAGGGGTAAAAGAAGGATACAAGCCTTATGAAAAAATCATTGAAACTCCAATGCTATCTGGTAATGTAGATGTACCCTTGCCATTAGAGAGAATTGGTCCATGTCCTCCAAACGACTTAGGCTGTAAATTGAACCTTCAACCTATCTATTTTGATTTTGATAAATCGAACATTCGTCGTGATGCTGAAATAGAACTTGCTAAAATTCTTGCTGCAATGAGAGAATATCCAGAATTGATTATCCATATTGAATCTCACACAGATTCACGTGGTAATGACAGTTATAATATGGCTCTTTCAGAACGTCGCGCACAATCTACACTCAAATGGTTGGTTGGCAAAGGCATTGACGCTAATAGGCTTACCGCAAAAGGGTATGGAGAATCACAACTTGTTAACCAGTGTTCAAATGGTGTGTCTTGTACATCAGAAGAACACCAGCTTAACAGAAGATCAATGTTTATAATAAAGAATTAAATTAACCAAATTAAGTTATCTTAAAGCGTTCAATACTTGCTATTGAACGCTTTTTACTTTTAAAACATTTTCGCTTTTCGTACTTTTGAGCCAAAAGGGCTATTAATGGAAGAAGAAAGAGTAATTCTCGTAAACGTAAAGGATGAGAAAATTGGGTTGATGCCCAAACAGGAAGCACATGAAAAAGGGGTTCTTCATAGAGCATTTTCAGTTTTTATTTTTAACAAAAATAATGAACTGATGTTGCAACAACGTGCACTACATAAATACCATTCACCAGGACTTTGGACTAATACGTGCTGCAGTCATCAGCGTGATGGAGAATCATCACTTGAAGCCGGTAAACGTAGGCTTTTTGAAGAAATGGGCTTTACCACAGATCTAAAGGAAACAACTTCATTTATATATAAAGCGCCATTTGACAATGGTCTCACAGAGCATGAGCTAGACCATATTCTTGTCGGAAATTTTGAAGAAGCGCCCAATATCAATAAAGAAGAAGTGGCTTCTTGGAAATGGATGGATCTGGAAGAAGTAAAAAAAGATATTGAAATCAATCCCAAAATTTATACAGCATGGTTTAAAATCATATTTGATAAATTTTACCAACATTTACTTGTATGAGTCTCACCGTATATAGAAAAGCACACTTCAACGCAGCGCACCGGCTTTTTAAAAAAGAATGGAACGATGCTAAAAATCTTCAAGTATTTGGAAAATGCAGTAATCCCAATTATCACGGTCATAACTATGAATTGGAAGTAGGTGTTTCAGGTGAGATTGATCCAGAAACGGGTTTTTTGATTGATCTCAAGATTTTAAGTGATATAATAAAAGAGGAAGTTGAAGATTCCTTCGATCATAAAAATTTAAATATCGAGGTTCCAGAATTTAAAAACCTCAATCCCACAGTTGAAAATATAGCTGTGGTAATTTGGAATAAAATAAGGGATCGAATAGATTCAAATTATGGCATTTCGGTAAAACTTTATGAAACACCCCGTAACTTTGTTTTTTATAACGGTAATTGATGGTTACAGTTTCCCCCTTATATCCTTTAAAATTTCAACCAATACTTAAACAAAAAGTATGGGGAGGTAATAAACTGCAGGAATTGTTTCAGAAAAACGCCGAAGGAAATGTTGGGGAAAGCTGGGAAATTTCTGGAGTTGAAGAAAACATTTCTGAAATTGCGAATGGCCCCCTAAAAGGAAATACACTTAATTGGGTCTTGGAAAACTATAAAGAAAAGCTTGTTGGTGAAAAAGTTTTTAAAAATTTCGGAAATCACTTTCCGCTTCTCTTCAAATTTATAGATGCCCGTGAAGACCTTTCCGTTCAAGTTCACCCTGATGATTTATTAGCGAAAGCCAGGCACAATTCCTTCGGAAAAACTGAAATGTGGTATATACTTGAAGTTGAAAAGAATGGTAAACTCATCCTTGGCTTTAATCAACAAATGGATTCAAAAAAGTATTTGCATACTCTTTCTGAAAAAAGAATAACCGAAATTTTAAATGTTGAAGCCATTAAGAAAGGTGACGCTTTTCTTCTTAAACCCGGAACCGTACATGCCATCGGCGCAGGCGTTTTATTGGCGGAAATTCAACAATCTTCAGATATTACCTATAGAATTTATGATTGGGACAGGCCCGATACCAATGGAAAACTACGGGACCTGCATACAGATTTGGCTTTGGAAGCGATAGATTTTAATCCGCCAGAATCCAAGTTAAACTATTCCGAAGTCAAAAATTCACCTTCACCCATCGGAACCACTAATTTCTTTGCTGTAAATAAATTAGTGCTTTCTGAAAATTACCTCAAAGACTTGGAACAAGTACCTTCATTTACGGTTTATATGTGTTTGGAAGGAAGTGCTGTAATTGAAACCGATGATTATTCGGAAGAAATCAAAAAAGGCGAAACATTTTTAATTCCCGCCCAAATACCCGAACTGAAATTCATTACCAATTCAGCTTCCTTTTTAGAAGTGTACATTCCTTAAATGTTCGTACCTTTGCCAAAATTATAAAATTTACAATAAATTAAAAAATACCGCTTTAGCGGGAAAAATTATGGCAAACGTAAGAGATTTAAAAAAAGATATCAACTATGTTTTGGGTGATATTATTGAAGCAGTTTACATTTGGGAACTGACCAATGCAGATAAGGACAATAAAAAGGCCGAAGCTATTATAGATGAAGCTATTGTTACTTTTGATGACTTAATTACAAAAGTGAATCAAAAAGATGTTGAAAACAAAAAGAAGCATTTTAAAGCCATAAATTCCGAACTTGAAGAACGTGGCAGAAAGCTTATAGACAAAATAAACGCCTTATAGGAGCGTATCTTCTTTTTTACGCTTTACAATAAAAGACTCCAATTCCTTACCGTATTTGGAGTCTTTTATTTTTGGGGCCAACGAATTGTAAACGGTATCCAGATATTTCACACTTGAATTGTAAGCTTCACTTAAAATCAAATAAGGGGCTACCTCGTATTCCTTGTTGTTTAACGCAAAATTGATTGTAGTTAAATATTTACTGGAAATAAGCGCTTGTTGTTTGCGGTTTAAATCTAACTCTAAGGAATCGTTATTCTTCTTTCCTTTTTTGAAACGTTGCTCAATATATTCTAGGTTTTTAGCTACGTAGCGTTGCTTCAGTTTGTCGTATTCTTTTAAAATACTATCATTGGCAGAACCTCTCACGGTTGCAGCACTTCCGAAGTTTTTTAAATTGGTTTGAATGCTTATTGTCCCGTTTTCGGCGAAAAAGGTAATGCGATCGTCCCGAAGACTTCCATCCTTTAACCTTACATACAAATAATAAATTTCCGGACTCTCCACTTCTTCGGAAAAGGAAAAATTTGAATTTCCGTCAACGATTACAGAATCTACGGTAACCAATACCGTGTCTTCAAATTTCTGTAGGAGCAATGTACCTTTTTTAAGCCCATTGACAGTTCCTGTAAGATTCATTTTTTCCGTATCGGTTGAACAACCTACCAACGTCAGGAATATTATTGCAATTGAAAGAAAATAGCGCATTCAGTCATTTTTTAAAAATTCAAACCTAGCCTATAATAGCCTCGGTTTGCAAAGGTGCAAAGATGATTATTTTTTTTAAATTTTTATGCGCCAGAAGCCAATTGCATTAATACGGTACACAAAATTGCGGCAACCGTTCCGATGGCATACCCAAACACGGCCAAAAGTACTCCAACCGTTGCCAGTGATGGGTGAAAGGCAGAAGCAACAATTGGTGCAGATGCCGCGCCACCAACATTGGCTTGACTTCCTACGGCCAAAAAGAAATAAGGTGCTCGAATCATTTTTGCAACCAAAATCATTAATCCTGCGTGAACGGCCATCCAAACCAAACCGATAACAATAAGCCACATATTGTCGAAAATAAGGGTAAGATCCATTTTCATTCCTATGCTTGCCACCAAAATATAAATGAAAACGCTACCAAACTTACTTGCCCCGGCACCTTCATAGGTTTTGGCTTTGGTAAAAGAAAGCAGCACTCCAATAATTGTGGTTATGGTTATCATCCAAAAGAAGCTTGAATCCAGAAATGTAAATATATTGCGGGTTATTCCTTTAGGAATCCCATCTACTACCGAAGTGAAGAAAGAGCTTAAAAAATCTGCACCAAAGTGTGCAAAACTTACCGTTCCGAAAGCGATGGCGGCAAGAATCATCAAATCTGTCAACGTAGGATTTCTATCTACTTTTTTGGCATAGTCTGAAACTTTATCCTTCAAATTTTCTATAGCCGAAGTATCAGCTTTCAACCATTTATCAATTTTTGCAGATTTTCCAATTCCGAAGAGAATAATGGCCATCCAAATATTGGCCACTACAATGTCCACAAATACCATCCCGCCATAAAGCTTTTGGTTGTAACCGTAAATTTCGAGCATTGCGGTTTGGTTTGCGCCACCGCCAATCCAGCTTCCTGCAAGGGTAGAGAGTCCGCGCCATACAGCGTCAGCACCTTCGCCGCCCACAGCTTCGGGGTGGATGCTTCCTACAATCAAAACAGCCAAAGGTCCGCCAAGGACAATACCTATAGTTCCTGCAAAAAACATAACAAGGGCTTTAGGCCCCAAGTTTAGCACGCCTTTCAAATCTATGCTCAATGTCATCAGTACCAAGGCGGCGGGCAATAAGTACCGGCTAGACATATAGTATAAACTGGTACTTCCCTTAGTGGCTTCGCCAGTTTCCGAAACTGTAGTCCATTCTGGCGAAATGACTCCTGCGGTAGTCAGTAGTGCAGGAAGAAAATAGGCCATGAAAAGTGCAGGTACAATTCCGTAGAATTTTTTCCAGAAACCTTCTTCACGGGAAGAGGTATAAAAAATGAAGCCAAGGGCTATCATTAAAATTCCAAAAACAATGGTGTCATTGGTAAAAAGGGGAGTGGTGTCCTTTAGTACTGTCTCTTATACACATCTCCGAGCCCACGAGACCGTACTAGATCTCGTAT
>OJGZ01000657.1_pt1 | contig 10496 bp, 8 predicted proteins | sample 1595051 | NCBI WGS metagenome assembly OJGZ01 (sample SAMN05416800, study PRJEB24817) | seawater metagenome | isolation source: Sea water | place: Canada:Atlantic | collected 2013-07 | reverse complement strand
CACTAGATCGCTCGTCGGCAGCGTCAGATGTGTATAAGAGACAGCAGTTCTCATTCTTACCCCACACCAGTGAGCACGGGCCTTCCACGCACCTGAATCATTTTCATAGCAACAAAAAACCTACACCCTGCCCATGGAGAGATACACGGCGTTTCCCTAGTTTTCAAACCAAACATTCTGGGGGTATCTCAATGCCGCGTTCGACATTCAAAGCCGCTGTGCTGGCCACTATCCTGGGGGGCAGCGTTCTGTCCCCTGCCTGGGCCGACGACAACACCGAAAGCCCCGCAGCCGGGGACATCATCCAAAACCAGTATATTGTCACCCTGGTTCCGAACATCACCGAACAGCTGGGCCTTAACAGCCTGACCACAGCCATTCAAACCTTGCTGGCCGGCATTGGTGGCGGCGAGGTGCTCTATACCTATGACAACGCCTTGTTGGGCATGACCGTCAGGCTGACCAGCCTGCAGGCGTCTTTGCTTGGTATTCTGCCCGGCGTCATCTCTGTTGAGCCGGACCGCATCGTCACCACGGTGGCAGTGCAGAATAACGCCACCTGGGGGCTGGACCGCGTCGATCAACCGGCCCTGCCACTGGATAACAGCTTCCAATACCCCGACAACGGCGGCCGCGACGTAAACATCTACGTGGTGGATACCGGGGTGCGCACCACCCACCAGGAGTTTACCGGTCGTATAGTGCCCGGACGTAACTTTGTCGCCGACGGCGCGCTGGGTTTTCTGTTCGGCGGCAGCGTTGACCCTGACAATTACGAAGACTGTAACGGCCATGGCTCCCACGTAGCGGGCACCGCAGCGGGCAGCACCTATGGTGTTGCCAAACAGGCTAACGTAATCCCAGTACGGGTCCTTAACTGTAACGGCAGCGGTAGCACCTCTGCCGTTATCGCCGGTATCGACTGGGTCGCTGGTAATCACCAGAAACCCGCCGTCGCCAATATGTCGCTCGGGGGCTTCACTTCCACCGCTCTGGATACCGCCGTTTCCAACGCTGTGACAGCAGGCGTGACCATGGTAGTGGCTGCAGGTAATGACAACACCAACGCCTGTAACGGCTCCCCTAACCGGGTGCCCGAAGCGCTGACGGTCGGTGCGACTACTCGCCAGGACCAGCGCTCCTCTTTTTCCAACTACGGCGCCTGTGTGGACCTGTTTGCACCGGGCAGCGACATCACCTCGGCCTGGTATCAATCCGATACACAGACGTCCAGCATTGATGGCACCTCCATGGCGGCGCCACATGCTGCCGGCGCCGCCGCCCTGTATTTGGCCGCCAACCCCAGCGCTACACCTGACGCGGTTAACCTTGCGCTGGTAAACGACGCCGCAACAGGCGCCATCAGCAACCCGGGCAGCCAGTCGCCTAACCTGTTACTGCAGATCACGCAGCAAGACGGCTCCGGGATCGACCGCCTGCCGACCGCAGCCTTCACCGCTGATTGCCAAGGCACAGTCTGTGAGCTGGATGCCAGCGGCTCCAGTGATGATGTGGCCGTAGCGGCCTGGGACTGGACTCTGGGCGACGGCAATGTGGCCAGTGGCGAGCAGATCAGCCATGACTACGGGGTGGATGGCGAGTTCACCGTGACCCTGACCGTTACCGACACCGCCAACCAGACCGGCAGCACCGACCAGACCCTGAGCGTGGGAACAGACACCTCCCCGTGCCCGGACTGCACCCGCTATGAAGGCCAGCTGAACAACGGTGGCTCTGCGATCCTGCCGTCCAACGGTTTCAACTTTTCCGGCGGGCAGATTGACGCCTGGCTGTATAGCCCGGCGGGCGCCAGCTTCACCGTGACCCTGCAAGCACAAAGCTGCTTCCTGTTCTTCTGCGGCTGGAACAACGTAACCACCGCCAGCCCACAAGGTGGTGTAGCCGAGATCCATACCAATGTGAACAGCGGCTATTACCGCTGGCAGGTACAGGCCCAGAGCGGCTCCGGAGCCTATACGCTACTCACCAACCCGTAAGTTTTTCTGCCTACGGTTTTATGCCGGCGTTAACCTCCTGGTGCGCCGGCTTTTTTGTGTCTGATAAATAGACGCATCATGCTTCACGCCACAAGCAACAGGCCGAAAACCGTTGAGCGCGCAGCGTCTCTTGAAACAAAAAAACCACCGCGAACGGTGGCTTTTCGTTTCTACTGGTGAGCGCCAGCGGGTCAGGCGACAGCAGATTCCTTCTGCTCGCCTGTCTTGCTTTCACTTTCATACAAGGCATCCAGTCGATCGCCCTGGGTCATCAGGTATTCAAAAGCCGCCAGGGACGCCTTGGAGCCTTCCCCCATGCTGATGACAATCTGCTTGTACGGCACCGTGGTCACGTCACCGGCGGCGTAAATGCCTTCCTCTGAGGTCTGGCACTTCTCGTTGATTTCGATTTCACCAAACCTGCTACGCTCGACCACACCCTCCAGAAAATCGCTGTTGGGCACCAGACCGATCTGAACGAACACACCGTGCAACGGTAGGGTATGCACTTGCTCTGTCTCGCGGTCCACGTACTCGATGGCATCCACCTTGCCATTGCTGGCAGTGATCTGTTTGGTCGCCACGTTTCTGTGGATGGTGACATTGGCTTTACTTTCCGCCTTGTCCACCAGCACCTTGTCGGCTTTCAACTCCGGCATGAACTCGAACACGTTCACGGATTTAACGATACCGGCCAGGTCCAGTGCAGCTTCAATGCCGGAGTTACCGCCACCGATCACCGCCACATCCTTGCCCTTGAAGAAGGGACCATCGCAGTGCGGGCAGTAGGCCACACCATTACCGATGTTTTCTTTCTCTCCGGGCACACCCAGCTCGCGCCATTTGGCACCGGTGGCCACGATCACGGTCTTGGTATCAATTTCTTCACCGGAAGACAGCACCACTGTCTTGATATCCCCCTTTTCCACACGGGCGACTTTCAGGTGCTCTTTCACCGTCACGTCGTAATCGTTCATGTGCGCCTGCAGCGCACCGGACAATTCCGGGCCGGTGGTTTTCTTCACGGAGATCAGGTTTTCGATATCCATGGTGTCTTTCACCTGGCCACCGATACGGTCGGCGATCAGGGTCACTTTCAGCCCCTTGCGGGCACTGTAGATGGCAGACGCCACACCGGCAGGACCACCACCGATCACGGTCACGTCCTGCAATGGCATTTTTTCGCCAGCGCCCGCCTGGGCAATGCTCGGGTCATGTTCGAGCAGCTTGTCGATCAACTCGGCTGCGGTCACCTTGCCGTTGGCGAACAGCTCACCATTCAGGTAGACGCTGGGCACCCCCTGAATGTCGCGCTCGTTGACCACGTCCTGAAACAGGCCGCCATCAATCATTTCCGCGCGAATGTTCGGGTTCAACAAGGCGAACTGGTTCAGGGCCTGGACCACGTCCGGGCAGTTGTGACAGCTCAGGCTGATAAACACTTCGAAATGCATGTCGCCTTTGGCATTGGCGACCATGCGCTGGAGGCTGTCGTCCAGCTTGATGTCTGTCCCGGATGCATGCAGAAACGCCAGCACCAGGGAATTGAATTCGTGGCCTGCGGGAATACCGGAGAAACGGATACCCGTGTCTTCTCCATCGGCTTCCAGCAGAAAACTGATCGGGCTACGCAAGGTGTCGCCCGTATCGCGTTCTTCGAACGCCAGGTTGTCACTGACACCAGCGATGTCGGAAAGAAAGCTGACCAGTTCATCGCGCTTGTCGTGGGTGCCTGCTTGCAGCACGAAAGTGACTTTCTTCTGCATGTTGGCGGCGTAGCCCTTGAGAGCCTGCAAAATTTCATTCGTGAGCATGAGTCTTCCCTTAACGTAAAAGCGTATTCAGTGACGTCAAAAATTCGGGGGGACAACAGCCCGGCGATCCCGCCGGACTGTTGTAACCTGAGGCAGATTTAGATCTTGCCGACCAGGTCCAGAGACGGGGCCAGAGTGGCTTCGCCTTCTTTCCATTTTGCCGGGCACACTTCGCCTGGATTGTTGCGAACGTACTGGGCGGCTTTCACCTTGCGCAGCAGATCGTCGGCATCACGGCCGATACCTTCGGCAGTGATTTCCATGGCCTGGATCACGCCATCCGGATCGATCAGGAAGGTAGCGCGGTCTGCCAGCCCCTGGCCTTCACGCATCACTTCAAAGTTGTTGGTGATGGTGCCGGTCTGGTCGCCAACCATGTAGTAGTTGATCTTGCCGATGGTGTCGGAGGTGTCGTGCCATGCCTTGTGGGTGAAGTGGGTATCGGTGGATACGGAGAACACTTCCACGCCCATGTTCTGCAGCTCTTCGTACTTGTCAGCCACGTCGCCCAGTTCGGTGGGGCAAACAAAAGTGAAGTCGGCGGGATAGAAGAAGAAGATCGCCCACTTGCCTTTTACGTCGGCATCAGAGATCTCTACAAATTCGCCCTGCTTGAATGCGGTGGCGTTGAACGGTTGGATCTCGCTATTAATCAGTGCCATGTTTCCAAGACTCCCTAGGTTATCGGTAAAACGATTGGGTTAACGTTTTCGTCGAAGGCAAGAATGGGGCTTTTTTGGCGATTGGTAAATTTGGATACTTTCATTGCAGTGATAGGCAATACCTAACGCGCCCCGCCGACCAGCCAGTAGCCCCCGGAATCAGGAACCCCACCGCTGCCACCCTGTCCCATGTGAAGACACACAGAGCAGGAGGCCTTTATGGAACGCACAGGATGGCGCCAGCTGGCACTGGCCGCGGGCTGGGTGATGATCGTGGCGGGCACCGCCGCCCCGGCGCATGGCAGCGATTACGACTACATTCGCGGGGATGACGTCTACGAGGAGGATTACCAGTACGGGGTGGATTACGACGGCCTTACCAGCGTGCCCCAGCCCGGCCTGAAAAAAGGCGGGACTGGCAGCGCGAAAAACGCGGAGGGCCGCCTGCAGAAGCGGGCGCTGGAGCTACAGGAAAACACCACGCAACCGTCCATGACCCGCGAACTGGACCGCTGGAAGCCGAGCAGCGACCTGACCACACCGGGCAAGAGTTCTCCCTGATCACGGCAGCGGCAGCCGCCCCGGCATCACCGGCTGCGCGCCACAACCTCTGCGCCATCCGGGGAGCCAACACCACGGTGTTGCTGCTCAAATAGCGCGCTCAGTGGTTGTGGCCGGCCAATGGCATAGCCCTGGACAAAGTCCACCCCCGCCTCTTCCAGCACCCCGATCAGCGCGTGCTCTTCCACGTATTCGGCCACGGTTTTTACGCCCAACCGGTGCGCCACCTCATTGATGGATTCCACAATGGTGCGGTCCACGCTGGAGTGCAGCAGGTTGCGCACAAAGCTGCCGTCGATCTTGATGAAATCCACCGGGAAGTGTTTGAGGTAACTGAACGAGCTGAACCCACTGCCAAAATCGTCCAGTGCCACCTTGCAACCCTGCTCACGAATACGTCCAAGTAAATCACTGGCCGATGACAGCTGATTCACCACCGTGGTTTCGGTGATTTCAAACGTGAGCCGCTCCGGTGACAACGAGGTCTTGCTTAGCAGGGACTCCAGAAACGGCATAAAGGTCGGATCATCCAGCGAGGTGGCCGACAGGTTAATGGCGATATTCAGCTGCGGCAGCGCGGCCAGTTCGTCGCTGAGCGTCACCAGTAGCTGGGTGAGTACCCAGCGGTCGATGTGCGGCATCATCTGGTAGCGTTCTGCCGCGGGAATGAACGAGCCCGGGTTGAGAATATCGCCATTGCGGTCGCGCAGGCGCAGCAATATCTCGTAATGCGACGGCTCCGTGCTGGCATCAATGGGGCGAATCTCCTGGGCGTAGAGCAGGAAACGGTTTGATTCCAGGGATTCACGCAGCCCCGCCGCCATCTGCAATTCCAGATGACGACGGGACGCTTCGCTGTCGTCGGGGGTGTACACCGACACCCGATTGCGACCCCGATGCTTCGCTGCATAGCAGGCCACATCGGCCCTGCTCATGGCCTCTTCCACGGTGATCACGTTGGCGTCCAGCTGCACCAGCCCGGCGCTGGCGCCGATATCGTAAAGCGACTCCTTCCAGGCAAAGCGAATATCCCCCAGCGCACCGATTAACCGTTCGGCAATCTGGATCGCCCGCTGTGCCGGGCAATGGCGCAACAACAACCCGAATTCGTCACCGCCCAGCCGGGCCACCACATCCCCCTCGCGCACCTGCCGGCCGATCACCCGGGCGCATTCGCGCAGCAGGGCATCGCCCGCCACATGGCCGGCGGTATCGTTCACCACCTTGAAGCGATCCAGGTCGATAAAGCACAGCATGCTGTGCTCCGCCCCCGGCTCATCGAGGGATTCCTGCAAGGTATTCTCAAATTCCCGGCGATTGGTGAGGCCGGTCAGGGCATCGTGGGTGGCGTGGTAGCGCAGCTTCTTCTGCATGGCCCGCCGGGAAGTCACATCCCGAAACACCATCACCGCCCCGGTCACCTGGCCATCCGCCGACTTAAGCGGCGCCGCGGAATCCTGAATTTCGTAGCGGCTGCCGTCGCGGCTTTGCAGCATGCTGCCTTCCCGCAGAAAACACACATCGCCCCCGCTCAGGGCCACGCTAATCGGGTTGGGGATCGGCATCGTGGCGTTGTCGTCACTGAGCATCAGAATATCGCCCACTGGCAACCCTTCCGCTTCCGCTTCGCGCCAGCCGGTGAGCGACTCGGCCACCGGGTTCATAAAGGTCACCCGGCCGATCTCATCCGTGGCCACCACGCCATCGGCAATGGAGGTGAGAGTAACGCGCAGGCGCTCTTTCTCATGGGCCAGGGACTGCTGCATGCCCTTTTCTGCCGTCACATCCCAGTTGGTGCCCACCACCAGTGTCTCCGCGCCGTCAGAGCGCACCACGGTTTCTGCCCGCACGCGGATATGCCGGATTTCGCCACCAGGCCGCAGAGTCCGAAATTCCGTGTCCAGATCTTCCTCACCCGCGATAACGCGCTGGAAGGCCGCGTTGATATCTGTGTAATCGTCCGGGTGCACCTGGTCACGCCATATCTGCAAGGTGCCATCGCCGGGCGCCCCGGGCTGCACGCCGTAGAGCTCGTACATGCGTTCATCCCAGAACAGCACGTCACTCTGAGGGCTGTACTGCCAGATACCCACCCCGCCCACTTCCAGGGCCATTTGCAGCCGGTGGCGGCTCTCCTGCAGCGCCTGCTCAGACAATTTGGCGGCATGAATATTCTCCACCTGGGCAATCAGGTAGCTGACCTGCCCCTCGACACGCACCGCCGATACCGACAGACGCACCCAGAGGTCGTCGCCACGGCGGGTAATAAAACGTTGCTCCAGTGAATAGCCGGTAATGTCGCCGGACAACAGGTCCGCCAGCATCCCCCGACTTTTGAGCAGGTCATCCGGGTGGGAAATATCCTGAAAGGAGGTGCTCAGCAATCCCGCTTCGTCATAACCCGCCAGATCACACAGAGCGTGATTCACCGCCTGCCATTCTCCCCGGAGGCTCAGCAACGCCATGCCAATGGAGGAATGCTTCATCGCCAGCCGAAAGCGGATTTCACTGTCTTTTACCTGGGCCAGCTCCGCCCGATTACGCCGCAACACACACCGTAAAAACAGCGCCGCCAACAGCACTACCGTGACGGTGACGGCCCCAATCAGCACACCCTGCATGGCATTCGTCCATTATTGTGATTGTTATCCTGCGTTTTCCCGCCCCTCTGTTCACTTTTTGGACGCCTCACGCCTCCCTGGCCAGCTTCACCTGACAAAGCCGGAACTTTCACCGACAATTGGGGCCTGTTACAGGGATTCCCGGTTGCCACCGCATCCGGGTGTCCCAGAAGCCCCAGGGAGAAGCAAAGCTGGCCCCGGTCAGCGCCGATCATGACGTTCCGACGACGCCTGTTACAGTGTCTGGCCCTGCTGTTTGTGGCCGCGACCCTGGCCCAGCTCTGGTATCTGGGCCAGGTGTTACGCCTGCAGCACCACAACCCGGACAACAGCGCTTATATGCACCGCGCCCAGGAGCAGGGCAACGTGCAGCAGTACTGGCGCGATTATGATCAGATCAGCGATTACCTGAAGCGGGCCGTACTGATATCCGAAGACGCCCATTTCACCCGGCACACCGGCTTCGACTGGGAAGGCATCCGCTATGCCCTGAAGCGCAATATGGAAGCGGGCAAGCCGGTGGCCGGCGGCTCCACCATTACCCAGCAACTGGCCAAAAACCTGTACCTGTCCGGCGAGCGCACCTATACCCGCAAAGCGCAGGAAGCAGTGATCGCTCTGATGCTGGAAATCGGCCTGAGCAAACGTCGCATCCTGGAGCTCTACCTGAATGTGGCCCAGTGGGGGCACCAGATTTATGGCGCCGAAGCCGCCGCCCGGCATTACTTTCAGGTCAGCGCAGCGCAGCTCTCGCCCCTGCAGGCGGCGCAGCTGGCCGCCATGCTGCCCCGCCCCAATCTTTACGATTTCAAAGGCCCCACCGACTACGTACAACAACGGGCTCAATGGATTCAGGCGCAAATGGCGCTGGTACGCATTCCCGACCCGGGAACCGTCACCCTGCCCCCGCCGCCTGACCCTGCGCCCCCCGAAGGAAACACGCAATGAAGCAGTATGCCGTCCCCTTTGCCGCCCTGTGTTTTAGCGGCCTTGCCCTGCTGGGCTGTAGCGACAACAACAGTGACACCAAGCCCCAACCCGCCCCTGCCGGCAGCGACAGCACCGATGGCATTGCCGGCGTCTGGCAGAATGACCAGCACGTGCTGGTGCTGGAGACCAATGGCGACCTGTACCTGCCCACGGACAACAGCCTGCAGGGGCTACGCTGGGAACAGCAGGACGACACCCTCACGTTCGACTACCTGGATAACCGCGAACAACGGGTTACCCAGGCCAGCGCCACCGGCCTGCAACAGGATGACACCCTCACCCTGACCCGCGCGCCAGCAGCCACGCAGAGCAGCGACACGACAGAGACCGCCGACCCCGAAGCGCCCGCGCCAGATGCCGACGCTGAGGCCGAAGCTGAAACAGAGTCCGCCAACGATGAAGCCGCTCCATCACTGTTCAATGGCGACTACCAGCGCGCCAACCAGGCCGTGGGCCATATCAGCGGCACCGTTACGCGCCCGGAAGACAGCGAGCTGCCCGACAATGCGGTACTCACCGTGGCCCTGCTAAACAGCCAGATCGACCCCGATACCGCAGGAGCACAACCCGTTGCCAAACGGCTGATCCGTCTGGATAAAGACAGCCCCACTCTGCCCTTCCGGTTGTACTACCTCCCCGACGACCTGAAGGCAGACCACGACTACCAGATCATCAGCCAGATTCTTGCTGATGGCGGGCTCTTCTACCAATCCGACGCGATCACCCTGGAACGCAACCCGCAGGGCTTTGCCGATGTCACCCTGCCGCTCACCGCAGTGATGACCGACAGCGAAACCCTGCGCGGCGCAATCACCCGCGGCAAACCCGGCCAGGACCGTGACACCTTCACCCTGTGCAACAGCGACCGGCGCCTGCTGATTCGCGGGCCACAAAGCGACGACCTGTTGTCGGCCTACGACAAGGGCATTCGCTACCCGCAACAGCCCCGCGTGGCCACGGTCAGCGGCCTGGTACGCAAGGTGCCCGGCAGCCAGGAAGGGAGCACCGAAGCCGCTCTTATCGTGGAAAGCTTCAACCTGGAGCCTGGCATGGAAAACTGCCAACTGCCCACCGCCGAACTGACCCACACCCGCTGGCAGCTGACCCACCTGGGCCCGGACCGCATTATTCTGGGTAGCGCGGCACAGGTGCCGTTCCTCACCTTCAACGATGACGGCAAGGTCAAAGGCCACGGCAGCTGCAACAGCCTGAACGGCGGCTACCAGCGCGACGACCAGCAGCTGGCGCTGTCTGATCTGGCCAGCACCCGCAAAGCCTGCCCGACCAGCACCATCGAAGGCCGCTACCTTGACGCACTCAAGGCCAGCGACCACTTCCGTATCGACGGCGAGCTGCTTACCCTGTTTGATAAAGATGACGAGGCGGTGGCCAGTTTCCAGGCCATCTACCTGTAGCGCGACACGGGTTGAACAAACCGCAAAAAAGGGAAATCGCCATGCGTGTTCATTACCTGTCCCATGTTCCCTTCGAACAACTGGGCGCCATGGAAGGCTGGTTTCAGGAACGGGACATCAGCATCGGCCACTCGCTGCTGTTCGCCGGTGACGCGCTGCCCACCCCGGCAGATTTTGATGTGCTGGTGGTCATGGGCGGCCCCATGGGCGCCGATGACGACGACCGCTTTCCCTGGATGAGCGCGGAAAAGGTACTGATCCGCGAGAGCATCGCGGCGGGAAAGAAGGTGCTCGGCATCTGCCTGGGCGCACAACTGATCGCCCGGGTGCTGGGCGCCCCGGTTACCGCCAACCCGGAAAAGGAAATCGGCTGGTTCCCGGTGTACCCCCTGTCTCTTATACACATCTCCGAGCCCACGAGACCGTACTAGATCTC
>OJGZ01000643.1_pt1 | contig 10748 bp, 10 predicted proteins | sample 1595051 | NCBI WGS metagenome assembly OJGZ01 (sample SAMN05416800, study PRJEB24817) | seawater metagenome | isolation source: Sea water | place: Canada:Atlantic | collected 2013-07 | reverse complement strand
TCGGGAGCCTGACATGTCCAGCCTTACCTCTTTGACTGCCATTTCACCGGTAGACGGTCGTTACGCCAGCAAAGTCGATGCACTGCGCAATACCACCAGTGAATACGGCCTGATTCGCTTCCGCGTCCATGTGGAAGTCAGCTGGCTGGAACAGCTGGCCCACGATAAGAACATCCCTGAAGTTCCCCTGATGAGCGGCCAAGCGGCCTGGAACCTGCGTGGTATCACTCGAGATTTCGAGCCTCAACATGCCGAGCGCATCAAGGCCATCGAAGCCACCACCAACCATGATGTGAAAGCGGTAGAGTACTTCATCAAAGAAAAGATGGCCGAGCACGATGAGCTGGCCAATATGAGTGAATTCGTGCACTTCGCCTGCACCAGTGAAGACATCAACAACCTGTCTTATTCCCTGATGCTGCGCGAAGCCCGTGAAATCCTGTTGCCGAAAATGGATCAAGTGATTAGCGCTATCCGCAAACAGGCCCACGCCCAAGCAGATCAGCCGATGCTATCTCGCACCCATGGCCAGTCAGCTTCCCCTACCACCGTAGGCAAGGAAATGGCTAACGTGGTTGCCCGGCTGCAACGCCAGCGTGACCAATTTGCTGGCGTCGAATTGCTCGGCAAGATCAACGGCGCCGTGGGCAACTATAATGCTCACCTGTCCGCCTACCCAGACGTGGACTGGGAGGCTTTTGCACGTCGCTTTGTGGAAGCCCTGGGGCTTACTTTCAATCCCTTTACCACCCAGATCGAACCCCACGACTGCGTTGCCGAATTTTTCCACGCCCTGATGCGTTTCAATACCATTCTGCTGGACTTCGACCGTGATGTGTGGGGCTACATTTCCTTAGGCTACTTCAAGCAACGCACAGTGGAAGGTGAAGTCGGCTCCTCCACCATGCCGCATAAGGTTAACCCTATCGACTTCGAGAACTCCGAGGGCAACCTGGGCTTAGCCAACGCCATCATGGACCATTTAGCCGCCAAATTGCCCATGTCCCGCTGGCAGCGCGACCTGACCGACTCCACCGTACTGCGTAACGTTGGCGTAGGCTTGGCGCACAGTGTGATTGCCTATGAGGCAAGCCTAAAAGGGATTGGCAAACTGGAGGTTAACCCGGCTCGCCTGGACGAGGATCTAGACGCTGCCTGGGAGGTTCTAGCAGAGCCTATCCAGACCGTTATGCGTCGTTACGGCATCGAGAAGCCCTACGAAAAACTCAAGGCGCTAACCCGCGGCAAGGATGGCATCAACCAAGAGACGCTGACAGCCTTCATTAATGAGCTGGCCATTCCCGACGAGGCCAAGGAGCTGTTGCTAGCCATGACCCCGGCCACCTATGTGGGCAATGCTGCCCAGCAAGCGCGTAGCATCTAATGCCGGCCACAGCGCAACTGCCCTCCTTTACGCTGCCGCTTACCCCGGCAGCGTTTTTGCGTGAGCACTGGCAGAAACGTCCTTTATTCATGCCCGGTGCTGCCAGCGGCCTGGATCAGCCGGATGCAAACACCTTGGCCGGACTTGCCTTGGAAGAGTCAGTCGAAGCCCGGGTCATAACTGGTGCAGGCAACGGCCCTTGGTCGGTACTGCAAAGCCCCCTCGACGACAATGTTTTCGAGGCCCTCGGTGAGAAAAATTGGACACTGCTCGTTCAGTCTGTGGATCACTTTCTCACTGAAACCTCGCTGCTACTGGACGATTTCGCGTTTCTGCCAAACTGGCGGGTGGAAGACATCATGATTAGCTACGCGGCCAAAGGCGGCAGCGTTGGCCCGCATTTTGATCGTTATGATGTTTTCCTGATCCAGGCAAGCGGCAGTCGTCGCTGGCAGATCGGCGACGTGTGCGACGAAAGCAGCCCTCGCCAGGCTACCGACGAGCTGAAATTGCTGGCGCAAATGCCCGTTCGTGAAGAGTTTATTGCGCAACCCGGCGATGTGCTTTACCTGCCACCCGGGGTGGCCCATCACGGGGTCGCCGAAGACAGCGACTGCATTACATGGTCGGTGGGCTTTCGCGCTCCGGATTACCAAATGCTGATGGCAGAGATCGCCGGTGAATGCCTAGCCGAATCCGACAGCAAACTCTTTACTGACCCGGACCGAGGAATCACTACTGATCCCTCAATCTTGGCCGACACAGATCGGCAGCAGCTGGTGCGTGGAGCTTTGGACCTTCTGCACCCCGAGGCTATCGAGCGAGCCATTTATCGTTGGCTCTCCACCCCTCGATTAGAGGGCCTTGAATTTGCGGTAGATGAACACCATATCCGCGAACGCGATAGTGACGTATCTTTGGTGCGCCACGGCAGTGTGCGCCTGCTCATGCAGGGCAAACTTGCTTGGCTAAACGGAGAGGCTCATACACTAACAGAACAACAACAACCGCTGGTGCAGCTACTGGCCAGTAAAAGACGCTACCAGAAACGCGAGTTGGACGCCGTTATGACGCCCACCGCGAGAGAACTGCTTCATGAATGGATTGAACAGGGCTACTTTTCCCCACTATAACGAGACCCCTATGGCTATCAGCATTATCGAAACCCGTTGGGACAAACACGAAGCCGCGCTGCGTGGTCTCCGCCAAGCCGTATTTATCAAGGAACAACACGTACCGGAAGAACTGGAATGGGATGGCGAAGACGCCGCCGCCATTCACTTTCTGGCCTTGGACGCCGAGCAACAGCCTGTGGGCTGTATTCGCTTGCTGCCCACCGGGCAGATCAGCCGTTTGTGCGTACTCTCCGAGCAGCGCAACTACGGTGTTGGCAGTTCACTGCTGGTCGCTGCAGAAGAAACGGCACGAGCCAACGGCATGAAAGAAATCTTTCTACACGCCCAAACCCACGCCACCAGCTTTTACGAAGCGGCTGGCTTTTCGGTGTCTGGAGGCATTTTCATGGATGCCAACATTCCCCACCGGCAAATGTTCAAACCCCTGCTCTAAGCCATGCACTTGGTCATCGGTGACGACGACACCCTGCACCACCCTGCCCGCAGTAACGCCAGCTTGGCGCTGGCCTCACTGATCAGCGCCAGCCGTCATCGTCTCTGGCTTCGAGTGCCGACACTGGATGGACTCACTGGCAATGCAGCTGTGTGCGATGCCGTCAAGGTTCTGGCCTTGAGCAATGCCCGGGCGGATATCCGTATTCTTTTCGACAGCATAGAAAATGCCGTACCTAACGGCCACCGCTTGGTTCACCTGTCCCGCCGCTTACCTTCGCGCATCACCCTGCGGCAAACCCAGCCTGACGATAATGATGCCCAGCAATGCTTTGCCATCGGCGATAACAGCAGCCTGTTCGAAGCCAGTGGCTGGCCTCGCCCCGCTCGACTGGACCTGTGTGGCCATCGGCTACCGCAAGCGCCGCGCTTGGCGCAACAGTTCCTTGAGCATTGGGCGCGCGGTAGGGCATCAACCGAGTTGCGCAAACTGCGACTTTGAATCTGAGGTCGAATTACGGCTACGGCTACGGCTAATAGCGCAAGGGCCTATTGGCAAAACCACTTTAGGTCGAATGAGCCACCCAGCGGCATAACCCGGCCATATTTCATTGCCTTGCAAGGCTTGCGATCAGCTGCCATACGGTTTGCCCGCTGGCTTGATACTTTTCTTCGAAATCCGTGGCCGCCGGCGCCTCTGTCGTCAGCGGACTCAATACCGCCTCAATGCCGCTTATGGCCAGTGCCGCCTGCACTTCCTGAAGATAAAGCGGCCAGTTACTACGCAGCTCCAACTCTCCCCCTAGAGCCAGCACGGTTGGCCACACCGGGTGGCCGTGCCAGCGCCGCTTCAGGTGTGCACTTTTCGGCCACGGGTTCGGATAGAGAATCTGATGTCGGTCAAGCAACCAGCCCTGCTGTTGCATTAGTCGCCACAGCCCGGTGCAATCGGCACGGACTAACAACAGATTTTTCGGGGGCTGCAGCCAGCGACGACCACCGCGCTCCAAACGGTTAGCGGACTGGTCTACCGCGATCACTAGCGCCTCGGGGTTCGCCTGCGCCAATAGCACTGACGAGCGCCCGGTTCCACAACCCGAGTCCACCATCAGCGGACGCTCCAAACCGTTTTCATTGCGCCATGTGACAACCTGCTCGAACGACGCGTGGTCATGGTCTGCAATGGGCGCTCGCCAAACCGAGGCCAGATGCCGGCGCACCACTTTCTCCAGATCCTCGTGAATGCCCGTCTGATTCGAGCTAACCGCACGGCTATTGGCAAACATGGCGTTTCTAACCATCAAAGCGACTTGGGGGAGGCACATTGTAGGGATAAGAGCCGTCAGTGCCAGCCCTTGGTGGAATTTGCGCAGTAAGTGACAAGCGGTGCCTAGCGGCGCTACTGTTACTGTAAAAGCAGCACGACCAACCTTGAAACCCCGAAGGACGCCATGCGCCTGTGCCTCAGCCTGCTCGTCATCATGCTCACCTTTCCCGTCCCGTGCACCGCTGAAGGCATGACCATCCATGTGCTGGAGCGCCCTGACGCACCGGCCCTGGTGCCGGTGATTGAACCACTACTACCGGTCGGCGGCAGCGTACGGGCCTACCGGGGCAAACTGATTGTGCGTACCAGTGAGGCCAACATGCAGGAACTGCAAAGCGTACTGGGCAGGCTGGAGACTGCCCCGTCAACGCTGATCGTGCATCTGCGTCGCCAGCATAGCGCTGCCCGCCAACAAGCCCGCATTGATACTGACGTACGGGGCCGCATCGAATCGGGCCAAGCGCCGATTATCAAGGGCGAGGTGCGCATCGACCAGCAGAACCAGCAACAACAACGTGAAGATCACTACCAAATCCGCACTCTCAATGGTTACCCCGCCTACATCAGCCAAGGCTCGCTTGTGGCGCTCAGCGGCAGTTATTACGGACCCCAGCTTGTGCAGCTCGATCAGGGCATTCAGGTACTACCCCAGTTGGGCACGGACAGCAGCGTGGTCCTGCAAATCAGCCAGCGCTTTGACCAGCCCACTCGTCACAACACCGCGCGCACCCAACACAGCGCCACGACCCTGCGGGTTACCCTCGGGCGTTGGCAGCCCATGGGGAGCATTAATATGACTCAAAGCGGAACCGACCAGAGCATTGGAAGCTATCAGGGTCGGCAGCAAAGCCTGACCTTGCCGTTAGAGGTGATGGTGGAGAAAGAGTAGTCGCACGCTGCAAGGACATGGATAAGGGGACGGATTTTAGTTGGCCGCTTGCTGATTTTTAATTTTCAGCACCAGCCGCCGGCACGGCAATCATCATCTGGCTTGAGGCTTACACACAAAAAAGCCCCGACTCGCGGGGCTTTTTTGTGTGCTGAAAGCGTTACTTCGCTTTCAGTTCACGGCGACGACGGTGCAGAACCGGTTCGGTGTAGCCGCTTGGTTGAGCGCAGCCTTCAAATACCAACTCACAGGCTGCCTGGAAGGCAACGGAGCCGTCGAAGTCCTTGGCCATGGGCACATAGTCGGGATCATTGGCATTCTGACGATCTACCACTTCCGCCATCCGCTTCATGGTTTCCAGTACCTGTTCTTTACTGCAGATACCGTGGTGCAGCCAGTTAGCGACATGCTGGCTGGAAATCCGCAGGGTTGCACGGTCTTCCATGAGGCCCACATCATTGATGTCGGGTACCTTGGAGCAGCCCACACCGCTATCGATCCAGCGAACCACGTAGCCGAGCATGCCTTGCGCGTTGTTATCCAGCTCCTGCTGGATTTCTTCAGCGCTCAGCTCACGGGTCAGTAGTGGAATGGTGAGGATGTCGTCCAGAGAAGCGCGGGCACGGCCGGCCAGCTTTTCCTGAACCTCGGCCACGTTGATCTCATGGTAGTGGGTTACGTGCAGGGTGGCGGCAGTGGGTGACGGCACCCAGGCACAGTTGGCGCCCGCTTTCGGGTGACCCGCCTTGTTGGCCATCATCTGTGCCATTTCATCGGGCATGGCCCACATGCCTTTACCGATCTGGGCGTGACCTTTCAGGCCGCATTCCAGGCCAATGTCCACGTTCCAGTCTTCGTAGGCGCTAATCCACGGCAGGGTTTTCATCTCACCTTTAGGTGCCATGGGGCCCGCTTCCATGGAGGTGTGCATTTCGTCACCGGTGCGATCGAGGAAGCCTGTGTTGATGAAGATAACGCGATCCTTGGCCTGACGGATACACTCCTTCAGGTTCACAGTAGTGCGGCGCTCTTCGTCCATAATGCCAATTTTCAATGTGTTAGCGGCCAAACCTAATGCTTTTTCTATGCGCTCAAATAGCTCAACCGCAAAGGCCACTTCTTCCGGGCCGTGCATTTTCGGCTTCACAATGTAGACCGAACCGGTGCGGCTGTTACTCAGCTTGTTGATTTTCTTCAGGTCGTGCATGGCGGCCAGTACAGTGACCATGCCATCCATAATCCCTTCAGGCGTTTCTTCACCGTTGTGCAGAATGGCCGGGTTGGTCATCAGGTGACCCACGTTACGCACCAGCAGCAACGAACGACCGTGCAGGGTCAGGGAGGAACCGTCCAGCGCGGTGTACTCACGATCCGCATTCATGGAACGGGTCATCGTCTTGCCGCCTTTCTGGAAGCTCTCTTCCAAATCGCCTTTCATCAGGCCAGCCCAGTTGCGGTAAACCTCAACTTTGTCTTCCGCATCCACAGCGGCGACAGAGTCTTCGCAATCCTGGATGGTGGTGATGGCAGACTCTAGCAGCACATCTTTCATGTTGGCCGCGTCGTCAGCACCAATCGGGTGGCTGGCGTCGAACTGAATTTCCGCATGCAGATTGTTGTGCTTCACCAGCACCCCGGTGGGGGCTGCGGCATCGCCCAGGAAACCCTGAAGCTGAGATGCGTCTTTAAGGCCGGTCTTCTCTTCGCCCAGAGACACAACCAGCTTGCCGTCTTCAATGGCGTAGCCAGTGCTGTCTTTGTGGGAGCCACTGGCCAGCGGGAAGTAATTATCCAAAAAGTCACGGGCCCAGGCAATCACCTTGGCGCCGCGCTTCGGGTTGTAAGCGCCACCTTTCTCGGCCCCCCCCTCGTCGGAAATCACATCGGTGCCGTACAGGGCATCGTATAAGCTACCCCACCGAGCATTCGCCGCATTCAAGGCAAAGCGTGCATTCTTCACCGGCACAACCAGCTGCGGGCCAGCAATGGTGGCAATTTCCGCATCCACGTTTTCGGTGGTGATGTTAAAGTCTTCGCCCTCGGGTAGCAGGTAACCAATTTCGGTTAGAAACTGCTTGTACTCAGCCATGTCGATGGCCTGCCCCACGCGGGCCTTGTGCCAAGCGTCGATCTGCTTCTGCAGGTCGTCACGTTTGGCCAGTAGCGCTTTGTTTTTGGGGGCTAGGTCATTAAGAATGCTTTCCAGCTCGGCCCAGAAGTGCTCCGGGTCGACGCCGGTACCCGGCGCAATCTCATTGACTACCAGATCATGGAGTTCGGCGGCGATTTCAAGGCCACCCTTCTGAATACGATCGGTCATGGTGCTCCTACCCTTCTGGTCGAGAGAATCTTGATTAATCGGGACGTTCAGAGAGAATCCGGCAACAGGTCTACGTCAGCGCGCTACCGTGTGGATCATCGCGAAAGCCCGGGGGAACGGTTCAAGGCGCATAAAGGCGGGCGCCCCGAAATAAGGCGACCGCATTTTACCGGAAACGGCGCCGTGAATCATGTTTAGTGGTAAACAAAGTCTGTTTTGTTATTTTTTGATCACCCGAACAGATTAACCACATCGAGACGATGGGCTTGATCACCGCCCTGCTGCTGCCCTTGCTCAAGGTTTTCGAAGTCAAACAGGCGGGTATCCGCCAGCTGTGAAGGGGCGATGTTTTGCACTGCGGCAAAGATATTTTCAATCCGTCCCGGCTGCTGCTTGTCCCATTGCTGCAACATCTCCTTAATCACTTGCCGCTGCAAGTTCTTCTGGGAGCCACATAAATTGCAGGGAATGATCGGGTATTCCTTCAAGGCCGAGAACTCGATGATGTCTTTCTCGCGGCAATACGCCAGCGGGCGAATCACCACATTACGGCTGTCATCGCTGCGCAGTTTGGGGGGCATGGCTTTCATTTTGCCGCCATAGAACATGTTCAGAAACAAGGTTTCGACGATGTCATCGCGATGGTGACCAAGAGCAATCTTATTGGCACCTATTTCCTCGGCAAACCCGTAGAGGCTGCCCCGGCGCAGGCGTGAACACAGGCCGCAGGTAGTTTTTCCTTCTGGCACCTTTTCTTTGACGATGGAATAGGTGTCTTTCTCCAGAATGTGGTATGCCACGCCTTCCTTTTCCAGATACTCAGGGAGGATGTGCTCTGGGAAACCGGGCTGTTTCTGGTCCATGTTTACTGCCACCAGTTCGAAATTCACCGGGGCAGAGTGCTGAAGGTTCCGTAGAATCTCCAACATAGTGTAAGAATCCTTACCGCCGGACAAACACACCATTACCTTGTCGCCCTCGCTGATCATATTGAAATCAGCAATGGCACGGCCCGTTTCTCTGCGCAGTTTCTTTTGCAGTTTGTTCAGGCGGGTGCGTTTTTTGGTATCAGCGTTGTCTGACATCAGGTGACCTTCATTTTGCGGATCAGTCGGCGGTACAGCGAGGGAGCCCAGCGCTTCAAGTATATGCCCGCCCCTTCGCGGCCGGCGATAATAACCTGATCACGGCCACGCTGCACGGCTTCGACCAGCCGTTTGGCGCATTCTTCCGGGGCCATGGCGGTCTGCTGGGCGTCATCCATGGTGCCCTGGCGGCTGCCATCGCCGGTGAGCGCATTAATGGACACCTGGGTACGAATAAAACCCGGCATCACCAGCGTCACACGAATACCCTGATCGTACTCTTCCGCGCGCAGAGATTCGAAAAAACCATGCAGCGCATGTTTGCTAGCACTGTACGCACTGCGAAGCGGGGTCGGCAGCTCGCCCACCAGGGAGGTAATCACCACGAACCGCCCTCCACCCTGCGCCTTAAACCAGGGAAGAACAGCTTTGGTCAACGCTACTGTGCCGAAAAAATTCACCTCCATAATTTGGCGATCTACGCTCAAATCCGTATCCGCCACCAGCGAACGCTGGGAAATGCCCCCATTGTGTACCACCTGGTCAAGCCGGCCACAGGTTTGGCGAACCTGTTCCACCGCCGCCGCCATGGCGTCGCTGTTAGCTAAATCCAAAGGCAACACCAAATGCGCTTCGCTATTGACCAAACCGGCCCGCACCCGTTCCAGCTCTTCTTCCCGGCGGGCGGACAACACCAGCTGAGCGCCACGCCTGGCGTATTCTCGAGCCAAAGCTTCACCAATGCCCGAAGAGGCCCCAGTAATCCAGACAACCTTGTCAGCCAGCGACTCAGACATACGATTCCCCTTGCCCAAAGACCTTGTTAAAGACAAAGGGAGAGTCTACTGCCCTGCCTTAAAAACAAAAAGCGCGGCTTAGCCGCGCTTTTTGTTGATCGCTCTATTGTGCTTATTTCAGTTCTTTCGATGACAATCCAAGCAGATGCCTTGCCACAATTAGCTGCTGGATCTGCTGGGTGCCCTCGAAGATATCGATGATTTTCGAATCTCGAGCCAGTTTTTCCAACAAGGTGCGCTCGGAGTAGCCCAGCTCACCGCATAGCGCCACGCACTTTAATGTGACGTCGTTGCCCATACGTCCGGCTTTGGCTTTACACATGGAAGCCTCACGGGAATTGGGCTGGCCATTGTCTGCCATCCAGGCAGCCTTGAGAGTCATCAACCGCGCCGCTTCCAAGTCGGCCTCCAACCGATACACCTCCAACTCTCGAGCGGTTGAATTGTAAGGCTGTTTAGAGTAATCAGCCGCAACCCCTTCTTTTTCAAGAATATCGCAAGTTATCTCCAGGGCTGCACGCGCCACACCCAACGCCATGGCGGCCACTTGTGGACGGGTATTATCGAAGGTCTGCATCACCCCGCCGAAGGATTTTTTGCGTGCCTCTTCCGTATCACCCACCTCGGCAGAACCGAGAATATGGTCTTTGGGTATCCGGCAATTGTTAAACGCTAACGCGGCGGTATCGGATACCCGTAAGCCCATCTTATCTTCCACACGCACTAGCTCTACGCCAGGGTTATCACGGGGAACGATAAACGACTTAATCGCGGCCTTGCCAAGTGACTTGTCCAGCGTGGCCCAAACCACAATAGCATCGCAGCGCTGGCCAGCGGTGCAGTAAATCTTCTCACCGTTGAGCACCCATTCATCACCCTCTGCTACCGCTGTAGTAGCGACCGCGGCAGAATCGGAACCAGCACCAGGTTCCGTAATCGCCATGGCACAGTAAAGCTTGCCATACTTCTCTTTCTGCTCCGGTGTACCCACGGCCATAATGGCCGCATTACCTAACCCGGAACCGGGAATGGACAACATCAGGCCCACATCACCCCAGCACATGGCCTCAACACCTAGAATGCCCATCATGTTGATGCCATTCTTAATTGACTCGCTACTGCCACCTTTTTTTCCGCCCCCACGGGGCATAGCCGCCATCATCTGCGCCACGGGTTTCAGCTCTTCCGGAGTCTCGCAGTGTTCAATGGCGTCGTATTTGCGTGAAATCGGGCGAAAAACACCGCTGGCCAGTTGCTGGGCCATCTGCTGGGTTTGTTTAAGCTTCTCGGGCAATTCTAAATTAATCATGCTGTTCTCCTACACCATCAGGCTGCCGTGAAGCACGGCAATGCTGCGCAAGTTCCGGTACCACATCTC
>OJGZ01000631.1_pt1 | contig 10886 bp, 8 predicted proteins | sample 1595051 | NCBI WGS metagenome assembly OJGZ01 (sample SAMN05416800, study PRJEB24817) | seawater metagenome | isolation source: Sea water | place: Canada:Atlantic | collected 2013-07 | reverse complement strand
ACAGATCCAGAACAACCGCCAGATACAACCAGCCTTCATGTGTGCGGATATAGGTAATATCCGTTACCCAGCTCTCGTTCGGCGCTTGCGGATTGAACTGCCGCTGCAGGATATTCGGTGTCACTTTGTGTAGCTCCCCGGCCCTATGGCGTGGCTTACGGTAACCAACCTGCGCTCGTATTCCCGCGTGGCGCATCAGGCGATGGACTCGATTGGGCCCGCAGCGCTCGCCATACTCGCGTAGATCCGTGTGGATCTTCCTGTAGCCATACACGGCTCCAGATTCCAACCAGAATTGCTTTATCAGCCCGGACAGGCGCTCGTCCTCGATTGCTTGAGCTGAACGAGGCTGTTTCTGCCAGGCATAAAAGCCACTGGGGTGAACGTCCAACAGGGAACACAGTGAGCGAATTGCCCACCGCTCGCTGTGCTCCTGAATGAAGGCGTACCTCAATCGGACTGACTGGCGAAGTACGCCGCGGCTTTTTTTAGGATGTCTCGCTCTTCGGTAACGCGCTTGAGCTCTTTCTGGAGTCGGCGAATCTCGACTTGATCATCTGCATTGGCCTGATGCTGCTCGGAATCCGGGCCAAACTTCCTGATCCAGGCGTACAGACTGTGAGTGGTGACACCGAGACGATCAGCCACTTGGGCCACACTGTGACCACGATCCGTCACCTGACGAACTGCCTCAATCTTGAATTCTTCGGGATAGCGTTTGCTGCTCATGGATACCTCTCTGATTGCCATTTTGTATGGCTGAAAGGTGTCTAGCAAACTGGTGGCGATTCAGATGTTGTCAATTTATAACTTCCTTATTAGTTAGAGTATTTCGCCACAGTTTGAAACTGAGGTTATGCAAGGCCATTTAACACCCGGCTCACGCGCCGGTTAGGAGCCGCGAAGCGGCGGAAAACCGGTCGCTGTGCAGCCGATTGTTAAAAATCTCCTACGAATTAGATTGTTTTTTAAGCAATTCCTTGCACCATTTGAATGGCACGATCCAAGTGCTCTGTCCCTGCAACCCAGCGAGGATGACTCGTTCGTATGCAGTTGATATCCCCTACTTTAAAGTGCCACAGACGCCGGGGTTCGATTATCTCGACGGTCTCATATTCTGGAAAACACTCTTTGATGTATTTGTCCCTATCAGGGCCGGTCGTAAAAACGATCACGCTCGGCTTCAAGATATCGATCTGTGCACGAAGCAGGTTAAAAGAAAGCTTCTTGACGATATCAAATGACGCGGGGGGGTAGGCTTGCCGGGCTACCTGAATTGTAACTCACACAAAACTGGTTGGACCAAAGGGCCGCATCCATAGATGCCGGAATCGATTGTGGACGACAGCCTCCTATAGAACTGCAAAAATGTACTTTGTTTTGCTCCCGAAGAAGAAAATTCCTGAGACTCCTTCATTGAAGCATCGATCCCAACTTCATCAATTGAGAGTTGGTTCTTAAGACAGCAAGTTTTATTCCGCCACCCACGTGTTTCTTGGCCCACAACGAACACTCGAGGATGACTTGTGAAGTAGTTCTGTGAAGGAGATGACAAAAATACACCCGACAGCTCTGAGTGAGCTGAAAATAAAGCTTCTATCTCTGACTGCTCCAGTACCTTATTATATGCCGATTTCAGTTCTTCAACTGCTTGAGAATGGTGGTGAGCGCTCTTGGCGTTCTCAGCGTCCTCACGAGAAACCCAACAAATATACACGTCTCCTTGTTCGATCTTAAGGAATGCGCCGCCTGACGGAAACGCTCGACGCTTGCTACGTTGAACTATTTCATTATCGATTCGGTGTATCAGCTGATGATGGTATCTCGCTTCGTAAATAGAATCAGATACCGAATCATCAAAAGAAAAACTTGAGTGACCAACGTAATCCTCCTCGGGCCAAGTACAAAGAACCGCCCAGCCATTAACTTTAGCCCTTTGGATTCCAAAAGGGGGATCTACAGGAAAATATTCGAAGTTAAAGTTTGCCTTTTGGAAGGGCGGGACCATAGATTTACTCCTGCTTTATATTTTTAACAGCGTATTCAGTCGAACGTTTCGACATATCTTTTTTCGACATATTTCTTAGCAGGCCACCGCATATAATTCCGATAAACCCATAACCTTTAGCAACTCACCCAAAAAGTGAGAACCTTTCCCATCTGACAAAACTCGAACGAGCGGCCTATTTCCGGGGAGTTCAGGCACATTTAAGTCGCAACCTGAACCAACGATCAACGACTTAGCGAGTTTTAAGCTCTCTCCTACACGCATTTACGCCCCGTTCTGTTGAGCACGGGTTCCCATAGCCCCAGCCTGCTATGGGGAAGGAAAACGCTATGAGCAATAGAACCACAGAAATTCCAGTTTCCATTCCTGCCAAGCCCGTAAGGCTACTTGATCAGTTCCGTGCCTGGCTGCGCATCGTTACCAGACTGAACGAACCCTGAGATACAGTCCTTTCTGGGGTTCTTGTATCGGGTATTTTCTTCCTCTGGTTAAGAGAAGGTGTCCACTAAAGCGGGGGAACTAAACAATCCTGTGGAGCTACTTGTTAAGTCCTCACACCTCAACGGTATATCCCAGCGCCAGCTCGTCACCCGGCAAACCGCGAATCCCCCAATTCTCCTTTGGAGTTTCAAATAATGTGATTTCAATATCTTGGGGTGTAATGCCAACCTGCTTATTAATATTTGAAAATATGCCTTTTATGAGGGCTTTTTTTGCCTCAACAGAACGCCCCTCAAACATTGATATTTCAACTATTATATATTTTTCTGACCGATCATCACCAGGGTAGATAAATTCACTTGGCTCAAGGGTAATGAATCTATGGAATTTCTTCTCTGGTGGATAATTGAGCGCGGACATTACAGCGTTATGCACGGAGGCAGATATTAAAGCTCTGTTTTCGTCGAGATTAGGCTTTAAGCCATATATTTTAATCTGAGCCACATTCAGTCCTCGTGGAGCTTAACCGGTATTAGGAATACGGCTCGAACATCCAATGACCGTGCCGGCTTCATATCGCCGTTGTTAACTTTGTATAACGAAGGAGAAAACCTCATTTCTTAGCTCTTCGTGCTTAACGGAAAAATTCACTCTATCTCAGCAATTTATAAAAATATGTAAGCCATATCCTACATTTCCAACTGGCGTGTGAGTGAAGGGCAGCTCTGGCTCTATGCAGGCTAGCTTCTGCATTACCGGAGCGCCTGAGCCCTTTCGCCGTACGAGCAAGGCTCCAACAGTGTGGGTCTGTGGGTTACAATGCCGTCCCTATGTCCCGCTATTGACCATTAACGAGGTTCCCATGCCGCAGTATCGCTCCCGCACCACCACCCATGGCCGCAATATGGCTGGCGCCCGTGCCCTGTGGCGCGCCACGGGCATGAAGGACGGGGACTTCGGTAAACCGATTATTGCCATCGCTAACTCCTTTACCCAGTTCGTACCGGGGCATGTGCACCTGAAGGACATGGGCCAGCTGGTGGCCGGTGAAGTCGAGAAGGCCGGCGGCATCGCCAAGGAATTCAATACCATTGCAGTGGATGACGGCATCGCCATGGGCCACGACGGCATGCTCTATTCTTTGCCCAGCCGCGACATCATTGCGGATTCCGTGGAGTACATGGTCAACGCCCACTGCGCCGACGCCCTTGTCTGCATCTCTAACTGCGACAAGATCACTCCTGGCATGCTGATGGCATCCATGCGCCTGAATATTCCGGTGATCTTCGTGTCCGGTGGCCCCATGGAAGCGGGCAAAACCAAGCTGGCCGAGGGCAAGCTGGACCTGGTGGACGCCATGGTGATGGCCGCCGATGACAGCGTGGACGAAGAAACCCTGAACGAAGTGGAGCGTTCCGCCTGCCCCACCTGCGGCTCCTGCTCCGGCATGTTCACCGCCAATTCCATGAACTGCCTAACCGAGGCACTGGGCCTGTCGTTGCCCGGTAACGGCTCACTGCTGGCTACCCACGCGGACCGCCGCGAACTGTTCCTGGAAGCGGGCCGGCGCATCGTGGACGTTACCCGACGCTACTACGAGCAGGACGAAGAGGCCTTGTTGCCGCGCAATATCGCTTCCGTGAAAGCGTTCGAAAACGCCATGAGCTTGGACATCGCCATGGGCGGCTCCACTAACACCGTGCTGCACTTGCTAGCCGCAGCACTGGAAGGCGAAGTGGACTTCACCATGGAAGACATCGACCGCCTAAGCCGTAAGGTGCCGTGCCTGTCGAAAGTGGCCCCGGCCACCCAGAAATACCATATGGAAGATGTGCACCGTGCCGGTGGTGTGATGGGCATTCTCGGCGAACTGGACCGGGCTGGCCTGCTCAACCGCGACATTCCCATGGTGCACTCGGCCTCCGTGGCCGAAGCCCTGGAGCATTACGACATCATGCGCACCCAGGATGAAGGCGTGAAAAAGATGTTCACCGCCGGCCCGGCAGGCATCCCCACCCAAACGGCCTTTAGCCAGGAAACGCGCTGGGAAAGCCTGGATGACGACCGCGAAAACGGCTGTATCCGCAATTACGAAAATGCCTACAGTAAGGACGGTGGCCTGGCCGTGTTGTACGGCAACATCGCCGAGCGCGGCTGCATCGTGAAAACCGCCGGGGTGGATGATTCCATTCTCACCTTCACCGGCCGCGCCCGAGTATTCGAATCCCAGGATTCGGCGGTTCGCGCCATCCTCGGTGATCAGATCGTTGCCGGCGATGTGGTGGTAATTCGCTACGAAGGCCCCAAAGGCGGCCCGGGCATGCAGGAAATGCTCTACCCCACCAGCTACCTGAAATCCAAAGGGCTGGGCAAGGAATGTGCGCTGCTCACCGATGGCCGTTTCTCCGGCGGCACCTCCGGCCTGTCCATTGGCCATGCGTCCCCGGAAGCCGCAGAGGGCGGCGCCATTGCCCTGGTGAATGAAGGCGACACTATCAATATCGATATTCCCAACCGCACCATCCATCTGGATATCAGCGATGAAGAGCTGGCGCACCGCCGCACTCACATGGAAAACCGTGGCAAGCTGGCCTACAAGCCCAAGGAAATTCGCCCACGCCGTGTTTCCACCGCCCTGAAAGCCTACGCCGCACTCACCACCAGTGCAGACCGCGGCGCAGTGCGTGACTTGAGCCAAATCGGCGAATAAGCTAAATCATCAAGGCGACCATCAGGTCGCCTTTTTTAGGCCTCTTCGTCACGGCCCTACACAATAAGACAAACGGGTTACATCCCTCTTTGAGGCCCTGCTGTAGAAGTGTAGCCTAGCGGAATCTCGACGCCCTCTCGGCTAAAAGGAGCAGCCTAGCCCATGAGCATCAAACACAAGCTGATGCCCCACTTTGCCCGCCTGATTACCAGCGAAGGGCTACAGCAATGGCGCCGTCGTCTGCTGGAGTGGCGCCGAAAACTGAAACGCCAACCGCACCAGGCCACCTTCTATTTCCGCATTGATGACCCCTATTCCGTGCTAATGGCCCAGGTACTTCCACGCTTTTCTCAGCACTTCGGCATTACCGTTACCCCTCGAGTAATGCTGTATTTAGACCAGCAGATGTACCCAGCCGCAGACATGCTCGCAGAGCTTGCCCCTCGCGATGCGGTTCAGCTGGCCGAGCTGCACGGCCTGGAGTTCCCTAAAGACTGGCGATTGCCTGCCCGGGAAGTCAGCCTGGCAGCAACTCGCTGCCTACTCAAACATGAGGGCGACGAGCGTTTTTGGAGCCTGGCCGCCGCACTGGCCGATGCCCTGTGGCGTAACGACCACGACACACTCGAAGCCCTGCTCAGTGAATATGGCCAGCAAGCGGCCGATCGAGCACAGCTCTCTCTGGAAGCGCGCCGCGACCAGTTTCTTAACGACGGCCACTACCTCACCGGCACCCTACATTACGCCGGTGAATGGTATTGGAGCGTGGAACGGCTGGACCACCTTGGCCACCGCCTTAACGCGCTGGGACTGGGCAGTGCAGACTGGCCGCTGCCCTACGGCCGCGCCAAGCGGGCACGCTTGAAAGATACCCCGGAAAGCCTGAAAGGCGCCCCACTAACGCTGTACTTTTCTTTCCGCAGCCCTTATTCCTATCTCGCCCTCTCGCGGACCTATGCACTGGCCGATCATTACGGGTTGGCGCTGAAAATTCGCCCGGTGTTGCCCATGGTGATGCGTGGGCTCACCGTCCCCAAAGCCAAACGTTTCTATATTCTCAAAGATGCCGCCCGCGAAGCTCGCTTACACGGCGTGCCCTTTGGCAAGGTCTGCGACCCGGTGGGTGCTGGGGTGGAACGCTGCATGGCCATTTGGCCCTTCGCCGAGAAAGAAGGGCGCTTGCGCGAATGGCTGCGCGCCGCCGCCGTAGGCATCTGGAGCCAGGGCATTAATGCCGCCAACGATAATGGGCTGAAATTTCTGGTGGAAAACGCAGGCCTAGACTGGAACCGTGCCCGCCGCTGGCTGGATGACGATAGCTGGCGCGACCTCGCCGAGGACAACCGCAACGCCATGATGGAAGCGGGTAGCTGGGGCGTACCCAGCTTTATGACTCAAGATGACATGGTATGGGGGCAAGATCGTTTTGCGATCATTGAGCACAGCCTGCTAGCCTCACAGGCCGATGACAGAAACTGAGCTAAGCTGCTCTCTGCTTTAGTAAGAGCGCATGCTTATCACCTGAACGCGGTGCCGGCGAACTCAAGAGTGAAGGGTTTGCCGGCTCAGCACAAAATGCAGCCAGGGCCTTGTTCCGGTTCCAGCTTAAGCCTTGTCGCTTGCTTTGCACTGCAATCGTCATGTAAGCATAGCCCCTTAATTACATTAAAAATTACATTAAAAAACCTTGGAGATATCATTATGACCCTTGCCTATTGGTGTGTGCTTGCCGCCATCGTCTTGCCTTACCTGTCCACTTCACTGGCCAAGTTTCAAGGTGGTTTCGGCCCCAAACAGAACCATAACCCCCGCGAATTTCTAGAAACATTACAGGGCAGCCGCAAGCGCGCGCACTGGGCCCAACAAAACGGCTTTGAAGTCACCCCGGCTTTTGCCGCTGCGGTAATCATTGCCCACCTGGCGGCCACATCACCGCAGGGCACCATTGATGGCATCGCGCTGGCCTTTGTCGTCAGCCGCATCCTGTTCACGCTTTGCTACGTGGCAGACTGGGCCAGTGCGCGCACCTTGGTTTGGGCCTTCGGCATGGGTTGTATCGTTGCGCTGTTTGTTGGTGTTGGCGGCTAAGAGAAAAGCAATTGATAACGAACGCTGCCTCCAGCCTGCGCTGGGGGTAGCGTCAAGACTATCGAACTCTCCAATATCAATTCCCTCACCCATGACCCAGACCTTCACCATTACCGTCAACGGCAAGGGCGCCTTCCCCTGCCGCGCAGACCAGACCATTGTCGAGGCCGGGCAGCAGGCGGGCTTCGGCTTTCCCGTCGCCTGCCGTAATGGCGTGTGCGAGCGCTGCATGGGCCAGCTCGGCCATGGGCAAGTGCAGCAAAAAAACCGCACTATTCACGCAGGCGAAGACGACCCCTCCGGGGTGCTATACTGCGTTGCCCTGCCACTCAGCGACTGTGAGATTGATGTGCCCGAGGTAACTGCGCCCGGCGAATTGCCGGTCCACCAGATCCATTGCCAAATTCAGCAAATCGACGCCCTCAACCACGACGTGAGTCGTGTCTGGCTGCGCCTGCCAGCAGGCAAGAAAATCCAGTGGCATGCGGGCCAGTACCTAATGCTGAATCTGCACGGTGAGAGCTACCCCTTTTCTATTGCTAACCATTGCCATGGGCGCAATATCGAACTGCACATTCGCCACGGGGATGACAACAGCGCCACCCAAGACATCATGGCCAGCCTGCAGTCCGAGCACACCGTCAGCACCACCCTGCCCGCCGGCCTGCGCTTTATCGACAGCGCCCCGGAACATCCGGTGTGGTTTATTTGCGGCTCCACCGGCTTTGCGCCAGTGAAAGCCATGATCGAGCGTCTGATCGCGCTGAATTTCTCTTTGCCGGTACGGCTGTTCTGGGGTGCCCGCACCGATGCAGACCTGTATCTGCCGCATTTGCCCGCCCAATGGCAGGAAGCCCTAGCCGATTTTGACTTCGTTACCTCCTTGTCCGACATACGCCACCCGGACCATGCCGAAGGGCTGGTGCACGAAGCCGCATTGGAAGCGCTCGGAGAACCCGACCTGCCGTTATTCTTTCTGGGTGGCTCGCCACCCATGGGCTGGGCCGTGTTCGACGCACTGGTCGCCGAAGGTGTTCCCGCCGGGAATATTCATTGCGACGTTTTTGATTACGCGCCACGAGACTAGCAGCAGAGCTCAAGCTACAAACGGCATCACGCATTAGGCCCACGCTTCCCGGGCTGGCAACAACCGGGCTCGCGTTGTAGCTTGTACCTTGCGGTTTGTTGCTCCATTTTAGGGAAACAATACGATGGCGGACTCCCCCTCCTCGGCTCATGGTGATCAGGCTTTATTGTTGCCCTGCCACGAATGCGATCTGATTTGCGAGGTGACGATTCGCCACGACGGCCAATGGCGATACTGCCCTCGCTGCCAGCACCCGCTGATGCGCCCGGCGCAAGATGATCAACTCACCCCCGCACTGGCATTCACGGCTTTATTGTTACTCACCCTGTCACTTCTTTTCCCCTACTTGGGCTTTGAAAAGAGCGGCATTGAAAGAGCTATTTCCATCACGGACGCAGCACAGGAGCTGGCCGTTTATCACCACCCTGCGCTTGCGGTCATTGTTCTGGCTACCATCGTAGTAATCCCGGCCTTGTACCTGCTCTCGGTCTGCTGGATTCATATGAGCCTGGCTAGCCCCAGGCCGCTGCCCGGCAGCCTGTTCCTGGCTCGTTGGCTGCCGCGCATGCAGCCCTGGATGATGGCCGATGTTTTTGCCATCGCCGCCTTGGTAAGCCTGATTAAAATCATCGCCATGGCCCATATCCAGTTACTCTCCGCCTTCTGGACCTTTTCCGGCTTCGCCCTGATCCTGCTGATTACCGTTACTCGCATGAATACCATCGGCTTATGGCAGCGGTTACTCGGCGACCTGCAACAACCGCCGCAGGCCCGCGCGGGTAAAACCGCCCAGGCTTTGGGGCTGATTGGCTGCGAATGGTGCGGACAGCTTCAGCCCCTAGGGCAATCCCATCATTGCCATCATTGCCACAGCCCTTTGCATGAACGGCATCCTTTTAGCCTGCAACGGGTTTGGGCCCTACTGATCACCGCTATCTTATGCTGTATTCCCGCGCACCTGTTTCCCATCATGATCACCACCAGCCTGGGAAAGACCGAGCCGTCCACCATCATCGCCGGGGTGATGCTGTTTATTCGGCATGGTGACTGGCCCATCGCAGTGATTATTTTCACTGCCAGCGTGCTAGTGCCCTTCGGCAAGATCCTCGCTCTGAGCTGGTTATGTGTTGCCTCCCGACAACAACAAGCATTGGATATGAACAGCCAGATGAAACTGTATCGCCTCACCGAGTGGATTGGGCGCTGGTCGATGATTGATGTCTTTGTGGTGGCCATCATTGTCGCCCTGTTTCAGATGGGCAATATTCTTACCGTGATGCCTGGCATGGGAGGGGTCGCCTTCTCCGCCGTGGTCATTTTCACCATGCTTGCCGCCCACCAGTTCGACCCTCGGCTGATCTGGGATCAGCAACAACAGCTGCCCCCCACTCTTGAACCGGAGCATCAACCTTGAACCAACCTGACACGCCCACGTCACGCCGCCGGCTATCTGCGGTCTGGCTGATTCCTCTGATGGCCGCATTCATTGGGCTATGGCTGGTGTTCAGCTACCTTTCCAGCCAGGGGCCGATTATTACGTTGAAGCTGGAAGATGCAGAAGGCATTAATGCCGGCAAAACGGCGATAAAGATGCGTAATGTTCAAATAGGCGTAGTAGAAAGTGTCAGCCTCTCAGAAGACCTGAGCCATACTCTGCTCAGCGTGCAGATGCAGGCCGACACCGACCGCATGCTCTTTAGTGACGCCCAGTTCTGGGTAGTAAAACCCCGGGTAGGGCGTGAGGGCATCAGCGGCTTAAGTACCGTGCTGTCCGGGGCCTATATCGAATTACTGCCCGGCAGTAACGGCAAAAAAACCAAAACCTTTACCGTAAAAAACAGCCCGCCGCCGGAGAAAACGGGCGACGGCCTATTCCTGAAACTGGTCAGCGAGCCAGGCACCAACATCAACAACGGCGACCCGGTCAGCTTCCGCAGCCTGAAAGTAGGCCGCGTGGTCGAAACCCAATTTGATCGCCAAGCCAAACTATTCCGCCACCGTCTCTTTATCGAAAAGCCCTACGATGTATTGGTCAGCGAGAGCAGCCGTTTCTGGAAAGTCTCTGGCATCGGCTTCCAGCTGGATGCCAGGGGCTTTCAAGCCCAGCTCAGCTCGCTAGAAGCGCTGCTTGGTGGAGGCATTTCTTTTTCTGTGCCCGATTCCAGCATGGCCACCGGTGCACCGGTGGAAGATGGCCACCAGTTCGAATTGCATAACAGCCAGGAGAGCGCCCGAAGAGCACTTTATACCCAGACCTTAGACTACGTATTGCTGGTTGAACGCAGTGTGCGCGGGCTCAAAGCAGGCGCCCCCGTGGAATACCGTGGCATCCGCGTTGGCACCGTGGAACAGGTCCCCTGGGCTTTTGCCGAGCAAGGCCCCAACGCCATGACCGACAGCCCGATCCCAGTGCTAATCCGCCTGGAACCGCAACGGGTCAATCAACAATCCAACATCGCGTTAACTACCTGGAAAGAAGAAATCAGCCATATGGTTAACAATGGCCTTCGCGCCAGCCTCAAAGCCGGCAACCTGCTGACGGGCTCTTTATT
>OJGZ01000630.1_pt1 | contig 10908 bp, 8 predicted proteins | sample 1595051 | NCBI WGS metagenome assembly OJGZ01 (sample SAMN05416800, study PRJEB24817) | seawater metagenome | isolation source: Sea water | place: Canada:Atlantic | collected 2013-07 | reverse complement strand
GAATCTTCAATAGTTGAGCTGTTGGCTGGATGCCATTGAGCGAGCAGAATAATTTAAGGCCGTTATGCTTGCATGGGATGCCCTGAGGCGCAACCAAAAGAGCGTTAGAGGATAGCACCGAGTCAAGTTGGTGCGAACGTACAGGTAAACTGCTTGTCCGCTCTCAAAGTGAGACCGCCTCCATATTATCGTTCATGCCACAAGGACGTTGCCTGTGATGAGGTGGGAGGCCTCGGTAACCGTCAGAACGCTCCGAACTATCAGCGCGTAATAGGGAGCGTTTGAGTATGCTCAGCTCTTGCGAGAAGCGTTTCTTAAAGCCGGTGAATTCTTACTATGCTGTCTAGGGTGCGTAGTTTTTTGATGATGCGCGCTAGGTGGATCCGATCTTTTACGGTCATGGTCACATTGAGAATGGTGAGGGTGGGGTCTTTCTCAGCCATGTCGATGGTGTCGATGTTGGAACCCAGTTCCGACACGCTGTTGGCCAGGATGGCGAGCACGCCGCGCTTGTTGATTAGCTCGATACGCAGGGTGGCAGTGAATTCCTGTTCCACCTGTTTATCCCAACGCAAGGCAATGCATTTCTCCGGGGCGTTACGCATTTCCGCCAGCAGGTTTTTGCAGGTGTCACGGTGGACTACGATGCCGCGCCCGGCGCTAAGGTGGCCGATGATGGTGTCGCCGGGTAAAGGGCAGCAACACTTCGCGTAGCTGACCATCAGGCCTTCGCTGCCGCGGATGGCTAGTGGGCGTCGGTCCTCTTCGTGCTGGCGTTCGTCGTCATCGCGGGCGCCGGCAAGTTTGCGCGCGACCAGTGGCGCTAGGCGATTGCCCATGCCGATATCTTCTAGTAGGCCATCCAGCTCCACATAACCGTTACCGGCCAGTTCACTGACCACGCGGCCGATAGGCAAATCATCCATGCCGATCTCGTAGGAATGCAGGGCTTTTTCCAATAGCCGTTGGCCCAACTCGACCGCATCTTCGCGGCGTTGATTCTTGAGAAAATGGCGAATGTTGGTGCGTGCCTTGCCAGTAACTACGAAGTTCAACCATGCTGGGTTTGGCGTGGCGCTGGGTGCGGTGATGATTTTGACGGTCTGCCCGGACTCCAGTGGTGTGGACAAAGCGGCAAGCTTGCCATCGATACGTGCTGCGACGCATTTGTTACCCACTTTGGTGTGCACCGCGTAGGCGAAGTCCACGGCTGTGGCACCGGCGGGGAGTTCCTTGATATCCCCCTTGGGGGTGAACACATAGGCTTCGTCCGGGAATAGGTCCACCTTCACATTTTCGATGAACTCCATGGAATTGCCGGTTTTTTGCTGCAGCTCAAGTAACCGTTGCATCCAGCTCTGGGTGCGGCTGTGGGTGGGCGAGCCAGGCTCGTCATCGGACTTGTAAAGCCAATGGGCGGCGATTCCATTGTTAGCCATGGCTTCCATTTCTTCGGTACGAATCTGCATTTCCAGCGGGATCCCGGAGCGAGCCTTCAGCGTGGTGTGCAGGGACTGGTAGCCATTGGCCTTAGGGATGGCAATATAGTCTTTAAAGCGCCCAGGAATCGGGGTGAAGTAGTTGTGTGCGGCGCCAAGCACGCGGTAGCAGGTATCTACCCGGTCCACGATGATACGAAAACCGAACACATCCATGATATCCACGAACGGTTTGTGCTGCTCTTTCATTTTGCAGTAAATGCTGAACAGGTGCTTCTCGCGGCCCAGCACGCGTGCTTCGATGCCTTCCTCTTCTAGGCAATGCTCGAGGCTAGTCTTGATGGTGGAGAGGATTTCCTTGCGGTTGCCGCGAGCCTTCTTAACAGCCTGCCCAATCAGCTTGGCTCGCATGGGGTAGATGGCGTGAAAGGCCAGGTCTTCGTATTCAACCCGCATGTTGTACATGCCCAAGCGGAAGGCGATGGGGGCGTACAGCTCTATGGTTTCGGTGGCGATACGGCGACGCTTTTCCGCGCGCATTACATGCAGGGTGCGCATGTTGTGCAGGCGGTCGGCCAGCTTGATAAGAATAACGCGGATATCCCGGGTCATGGCCAGCATCATCTTGCGCAGGTTTTCTGCCTGTTGCTCGGCCTTGGATTCGAACTTGATCTGGGCGATTTTGGAAACGCCATCGACCAGCTCGGCCACTTCCTCGCTGAACTCGTTTGCCAGCTGCTCCTTGCTGATGCCTGTGTCTTCGATTACGTCGTGCAGCATGGCCGCCATAAGCGAGGCATGGTCCATGTGCATGTCGGTAAGGATGTTTGCGACTGCCAGTGGATGGGTGATGTAGGGGTCGCCGGTGCGACGATACTGGCCCTCATGGGCTTGCTCGGCAAAATGGTAAGCGTGTACGACCTGGGCGATTTGATCATCGTCCAGATAACTACGTAACCGTTTTTCCAAATTATGAATGGTGGGCAAAAGGCCTCGTCACGCCCTTGGCGAGTAGCAGGTTCTAAGATGACTCTTAGCTTAGATTTGAGGGCGGGGTTTGTCTACGATAAGGCGGATAGCGACGAACTATTATTCGGCTGGGTAAAAACAATGGGGGATCGTAAAGAGTAATGGGGGCACCGTGTGCTGCCCACAAAAAAACGCAGAGGCTCTAATCTAAGCCTCTGCGTTTCTCTGTCTGCTTTTTGCTATCGCAATAAAACAGGGGGGGCGGGTACTTATTACTCGCCGAAAGACTGGGTCAGCAGCGCTAGCTCGTCCACGTCGGCACTGCGGTCCGCGATGGGGTTATCCACGGATTCAGCGGTGACGAGGCCTTCTGCGATTTCGCGCAGGGCGACAACGGTGGGTTTGTCGTTTTCCCAAGCTACACGTGGCTCTTTACCGCCGCTCTGCAATTGATGGGCGCGCTTGCCGGCAACCAGCACCAGCTCAAAGCGGTTATCCAGTTTTTCCAGGCAATCTTCTACGGTAACTCGTGCCATGTTGCTCTCCTGACAAGCTGACGAGGCGGGCTCGACATGAGCCCGCGCCGTCTGATAATTCGCAAGGAGGCGATTTTACGGGCTGAGGGCGGGGCAAGTCCAGTGCCGGCCGCCGAACGGCGGTGCCGTGGCAAGCGCGGCGCCGGGCGATCAGCGCCGGGCGAGCAGGTTCTGCAGGGTGGCGGCTTGGCGCGCGGCCTGTCGTGCTGTCACCAGCCGGCGAGCTTCGACAATGGCTTCCAGCTCATAGAGGGCGCGCTGGAAGTCATCGTTGACCACCAGATAATCGAATTCTCCGTAGTGGCTCATCTCTTCTTGGGCGCCGTCTAGGCGTTGCTGAATAACCCTTTCGTCGTCGGTTTCCCGGCCGCGCAGGCGGCCAGCCAGTGCCTCCAGGGAGGGCGGAAGAATGAAGATGCTGACTGAATCCGGGAGCTGTTTGCGTATTTGGGTGGCGCCTTGCCAGTCAATCTCCAGAATGACATCGTCGCCGGTGCGCAGGGTCTGGGCTACCCAGTCAGCGCTGGTGCCGTAGAGATTGCCGAACACTTGCGCATGTTCCAGAAAACGACCCTGCTCCACCTGGCGCACAAAACAGTCGCGGTCGGTGAAGTGGTAGTTCACGCCGTCTTTTTCACCGGGGCGCATGGCCCGGGTGGTGTGCGAAATGGAAATGCGTACCTGGGCAAGCTTGTCGACCAGTGCGGCCACCAGGCTGGTTTTGCCGGCGCCGGACGGGGCGGAAATGATGTACAGCGTGCCTTTGTCGGCCATATTAAGGAATGTCCTGTTCGCGATCCTGGTAAAGCGCGCATTATAGGCGTAAAGAACCGGGTGCGTCATATGCACTCTGATTCGGAGATAATGGACTCGCTATGCAGGACAGCGCGATCAGCGCCACGGTGGATTTCCATCAGGACGGCGTGCAACATGGTTTCCTCAAGCTGCCGTACTCCCATGACCAGTCGGCGTGGGGCAATGTGATGATCCCGATCACGGTGATTTGTAACGGCGAGGGCCCCACCGCGCTGCTCACCGGGGGCAACCACGGTGATGAATACGAAGGCATCACCGCCCTGCTCAAGCTGGCCAACCGGCTAGGCGCGGAAGAGATCAGTGGCCGAGTCATCATTGTGCCAATGATGAACCACCCAGCGGTGCTGAACGGCACACGCACCTCCCCGTTGGATGGCGGCAATTTGAACCGCGCCTTCCCAGGCAACCCCGTGGGAACCCTTACCGAAAAAATCGCCGATTACTTCACCCGCTACTTGGTGCCGTTGGCTGACGTGGTGCTGGATATGCATTCCGGTGGGCGTACTCTGGATCTATTGCCCTTCGCGGCCACCCATCGGCTGGCCGACGCCACCTTTGGCGCCCGTTGCCTGGCCGGGGCCCAAGCTTTTGGCGCACCGTACACCCTGTTTATGGCGGAGCTGGAAGAGGCCGCCCTATTCGACAGCGTGGTGGAAAGCCTAGGCCGGGTCTTCATCAGCACCGAGCTGCGTGGAGGCGGCACCACCACCCCGGGCACCGTGGCATTGGCGGAGCAAGGCGTGGACAATGTGTTGCGTTTTGCCGGCATCTTGCCCGGTGATCCGCTGCCGGTGGCATCGCAGGCGTTGGAGATCCCCAGCGCAGACTATTACCGTGTCAGTCAGCATCGTGGCCTGCTGGAATTTGCGGTGGACCTGGGTGACTGGGTGCAACAGGGTGACGTGCTTGCCCGCGTGTACGCCCTGGAACGTACCGGTGAGCCACCGGTGGACTATCGGGCGCCGTTTGCGGGCATGTTGATCGGCCGCCGCCACCCGGCACGGGTGGACGTGGGCGACACCTTTGCCGTGCTGGCGGTGAAGCGTTAACTGGAATCAGGAGAACATATGAGTGACTCAAAGGGCGATCCGCGTCGCCGCCATTCAGCAAAGGTCGTGGACGGCCCCGGTAAATCCGCCAGCCGGGCCATGCTGCGGGCGGTGGGGTTTACCGATGAGGATTTCCATAAACCCCAGGTGGGCATTGCTTCTACTTGGAGTCAGGTGACGCCGTGCAATAGCCATATCGGTGAGCTCGCCGAAAAAGCCTGCGCTGGAGCCGATGCGGCCGGCGGCAAAGGGGTAATTTTCAATACCATCACCATCTCCGATGGCATCGCCAATGGTACCGAAGGGATGAAGTATTCGTTGGTCTCCCGCGAGGTGATTGCCGATTCCATTGAAACCGTGGCGGCTTGTGAAGGCTTTGACGGCCTGGTAGCTCTTGGTGGCTGCGATAAGAACATGCCCGGTTGCCTAATGGGCATGGCGCGGCTGAATCGCCCCAGCGTCTTTGTCTACGGCGGCACCATCATGCCCGGCAAGGGCCACACGGATATTGTTTCTGTGTTCGAAGCCATGGGAGCCCATTCCCGCGGCGACATGGACAAAATCGAACTCAAGCAGATAGAAGAAACTGCCATTCCCGGGCCCGGTGCCTGCGGCGGCATGTACACGGCCAACACTATGGCCTCGGCTATTGAAGCGCTGGGCATGAGCCTGCCGGGCAGCTCCGCACAGAATGCGGTGTCGGAAGAGAAGCGTGATGATTGCCTGCGCGCCGGCGAAGCAGTGTTGGCGCTACTGGAACAGGACATCAAGCCCTCGGACATCATGACCCGGGCGGCATTTGAGAACGCCATCACTGTGGTGATCGCCCTGGGCGGTTCCACCAATGCGGTGCTGCACCTGATCGCCATGGCGCGCACCGTGGGGGTGTCGCTGTCGCTGGATGACTTTACCGAGATCGGCAGGCGGGTGCCGGTGTTGGCGGACCTGCGCCCCAGCGGCCATTACATGATGAGCGAGTTGGTGGCCATCGGCGGTATTCAGCCGTTGATGAAGGTGCTGTTGGAGGCGGGTTTGCTGCAGGGTGATTGCCTGACGGTCACCGGCCGTACCTTGGCTGAGAACCTGGCGGATGTCAGTCCTTATCCACTGGATCAGACGATCATCGCGCCACTGTCTGCGCCGCTGAAAGCAGAAAGTCACCTGCGCATCCTTTATGGCAATTTGGCGCCGGATGGCGCAGTGGCCAAGATCACCGGCAAGGAAGGCACCCACTTTTCCGGCCCGGCCCGGGTGTTCGGTTCGGAAGAAGAAGCACAGCAGCGGATCAATGATGGCACTGTGGTGTCCGGGGATGTGGTGGTGATCCGCTATGAAGGCCCCCGCGGCGGCCCAGGCATGCGTGAAATGCTCACCCCCACCTCTGCCATCATGGGGCGCGGCCTGGGTGACGAGGTGGCGCTGATTACCGATGGTCGCTTTTCCGGCGGCAGCCATGGTTTCGTGGTAGGCCACGTGACCCCAGAAGCTTTCGATGGTGGTCCGCTGGCATTATTGGAAAACGGTGACCAAATTACCATTGATGCCGAAGCCAACACCCTGGTCGTGGCGCTGTCTGATGCGGAGTTGGCACGCCGCCGTGCTAACTGGCAACAGCCAGCACCACGCTATACCCGTGGTGTGCTGGCCAAATACGCACGGCTGGTGGGTTCGGCCAGCGAAGGCGCGCTGACGGACTTAGGTTAATCTGTTGCCGTTTTCGAGGCTCCTTGCTCCCGCCGACTTAGGCCTCACCCTCCGATGATTTGATCGCTGATAGAGCCCTAGCAGTCAGAGGGAGAAGGGCTTGGGTGTTGACATTTGGTCGTTTGGCCAAATAAGATAATTGCATTAAACCATGCAATGGTAACTGCTCATTCGGAGGAATTATGAATTCTGTACCTATCCAGCCGCGCAAAGTCGCATTTGATGTTTCCTCTGTTCCGCGGCACTGGAATGCGGGCGATCCCGTTCTTACTCGCTTTTTTGACGCGCTGTCAGTGCATTTCCCGGAAGGCGAACGGTTTTTTATCCAATCTGTGCGTAACTTTCAGGATCAAGTAACAGATAGCCGTCTGCGTGAAGATATTCGTCATTTTATTCGTCAGGAAGGTCAGCACGGGATTGTCCATGATCGTTTCAATGATGTGATGGTTGGTCAGGGTGTGGACGTGGAGAAGGTAACTGCGAATCTGCGAACATTTATCCGCACTACACAAAAGTACCTGCCTAAAAAGTACCAATTAGCGATGACTGCGGCATTTGAGCACTTCACTGCAACCCTTGGTGAGGCAATGGTTAGTGAAGATAGTGATATGTTTCGGGATGCTGACCCGGTCATGCGGGCACTTTTCCTGTGGCATGGCGTAGAAGAAGTGGAGCACAAGGCTGTTGCTTACGATCTTTACCAGAGTGCTGCTGGTGGCGGTTACCTAACCCGCGCGTCGGCGCTAATTGTTGCTACTCTGATGGTTCATCTTGTTGTAGCTCCAGTATTCTGGAATATGCTCAGGCTCGACGGTGCTACGCGAAAGCCGGGTGTGATTCTGCGAGGCCTTAACAAATTATATGGCCGAAAAGGCATTCTTACTGGGATGTTGCCTGAATTTTTAGATTGGTTCCGTCCAGGCTTTCACCCCTGGGATACGGGTATGCCAGAAAAGGTTGCTGCTTGGCTTTCGGAGTATGAGGAGCATGGCGACCCGATGCAGGCATCGGAAACAATTTACGGCCCTGTTGGTCCTGTTTCCCTAAAAGTGGTGGCCTAATGCCGAAAAGAAAGCCGGAGGAGGCTGGCATGAGTGGCGCCGAATACCATAAGCACACTCATAGGCCTGGACGTCATTGTGGTAGCTCAGCCATCAGGGATCTGCTCGAATTTCATGGGCTTAACCTGACTGAGGCTTTCTGTTTTGGCCTGGGTGCGGGGCTTGGTATTACCTATGTGGAAATACCAAATTCTGATACGCCTTTTATTGTTCATGTTCGCTCAATGGGTTTTGAAGAGGCGGTGTTCTCAACACTGGGAGTGCCGTTTCATTGGGAATCTTGGCAGGATAAAGAGGACGCTGCGAAGGCGCTAGATGGATATCTTGATGCTGGTCGTCCTGCTCTCTTGTTAACCGATATATATCACCTTCCTTATTTTAAAAGTAGTACCCATTTCCCCGGTCATGCAATTGTTGCTTGGCAGCGGACTGATGATGGGAAAACGGTTTTGGTGAGTGATACCGAGCGGCCTGAGCTTCTTGAGGTGCCGCGCGATAAGCTGGCACTGGCGCGCTTTTCTTTGACGCCACCTTTTATTCATCACGGCTCTCTGTTCGCTCCGGAAGATATCTCAGTTGAAATCTCTCCCGAGCAGGTCAAGAGTGCGATTATTCGTAATGCGCAAACGCTTAAAGATGGTGATAAAAACCAGGGCATTGAAGCACTGAATACTTGGATCAATGATCTTCATCGCTGGAAAGATTTTGAAAAATGGCCTTGGTTGCTGCGTTTTGCGTATCAAGTGATAGAGAAGCGCGGTACTGGCGGCGGTGGTTTCCGCACTATGTATGCAGAGTTTATTGATGAGGCAGAGGAGGTAATCCCCGCACTCAAAAAAATGGGCCTGTCTGATTTGATGCGCGACTCTGCCAGTGCGTGGTCTGCATTGGCTGATTGTCTTCGCTTGGGTTCTGAAAGTGAGACGTTTCCTACTGAGATGATCCGTGAAGCCATAGCCAAGGTGAGAGAAGCAGAATTGCGGTATATAGACGCCGCGTTGACATTATGAAGAACGAAAGTTGCTAATATGACGGCTGTAAATTCAATATCTAAAGATCTTCTTGCCGCGAGTGGTTTTTTTGGTGCCTCACACCCTTTGTTTGGGGCTTTCGGAATCGAGATGGAAGAAGTTGCCCCTGACGGGGTGGTTATGGGCATGCCCTGTGTGCCTGATATGTGTGATAGCAACGGTGTGTTACACCGTGGTGCAATTGCTACATTGATGGATACGACTTGTGGCTTGGCGATTTTTATTCGTCTCGGAGATATGCGGCCAATCGCCACTATCGATCTACGTGTCGATTTCATCACTATGCCGGGTATCAATGAGGCGATTTATTGCAAAGTCGTATGCTTTGCTATTGAAGGGGACATCGCCTATGTCCGTGGAGAGGCATTCGGCCGTTCTGGAGATGATGTGTTGGCATCAGTTTCTGGCAGCTTTGCGATCGGAACATTAGGCCCTTCGTTTGATAAACCAATTGCAAAAGAAAAAGATAATAAAAAAGATGTGCCGAAAGAGCAGTCGGGGGAAGCTGGCTCTGATATAAGAAATGAGGCTCCTCCTTCCCATCATGCACTCCCTGATGAATCACCATACTCGAAATTTCTCGGCATATGGTTAGGTGATGATGATGGCGTAAAAACCTACGAAATGTCGTTTCGCGACAAACATGTCGGTAATCCGTTAATCAAAACTTTCCACGGCGGCATCTTGGCCAGCTTTGCAGAGATCGTTGCTGGAAGCTATTTGACATCGAATAATGGGATTAATGATAAGTCGATATGCTCAAGCATGACCTTTGATTATCTTAGGCCTGCCTTCGCCGGAACATTGCGAGCCGAACCAAGAATTATTAGAGAAGGTAGACGCTTCATTATCGTTGTCGTGGACCTCTTTATTGAAAAAAATAAAGTTTCGCAGGGTCGGTTTATATACAAGAGAGCCTTGGAAACAATCTGATTTATTACAATAAAACTTTCTTAAAATCCTCAATGGAGCGTCCAGTCATGTATATCACACAGACCTTGCGTCGTGCTGTTCAGTTAAATGGAGAAGGTACGGCCACTATTTTTGCTGGCCGGAGACAAACCTGGAAGAAGTTTGAGGATCGTATCGCACGCCTTGCAAATGGTCTGGTAGGGCTGGGGGTTGAGTCGGGCGATAGGGTTGCGATCCTATCGCTGAACAGTGACCGCTATATGGAGTATTTTTATGCGGTTCCCTGGGCGGGAGCTGCGGTAAACCCTATCAATATTCGTCTCGCACCGCCGGAAATTGCATTTACGTTAAATGATTCAGGTTCGAAAATTCTATTCATTGATGACACCTTTTCAGCGTTGCTTCCGATACTCCGACCACAGCTTGAATCAATAAAGCATGTGGTTTTTATTGGTGATGGTGAGTGTCCGGAAGGTTGTATTGATTATGAATCGCTTATTGTTCAATCCGAGCGAATGAGCGATGTAGACGCGGGCGGAGATGACCTTGCTGGCCTTTTTTATACCGGCGGTACTACGGGGCGCTCGAAAGGGGTAATGCTTAGTCACGACAACCTAGTATTCAACGCACTGAATGTCGTCGCAGAAATGGGGTATGGGCGTGACACTGTCTATATGCATGCTGCTCCAATGTTCCATCTGGCTGACATGGCCAGCACTTTTGCTGTAACCCTTGCAGCAGGAACCCATGGAATTGTTCCTCGTTTTGATGTTGATGAAGTTTTGGCGTTCATAGAACGCGAGAAAATCACAGACGCCTTGCTTGTGCCAACCATGGTTAATCTTCTTGCCTCATCTGGGCGTATTGCTAATTACGATGTAAGCAGCATAAGGCGAATGCTTTATGGAGCCTCACCGATGCCAGAAGCGGTGTTGATAAGCGCGATGGAGCAAATGCCGAAAGCCTCGTTCGCCCAGGGCTATGGCCAGACTGAAGCTTCACCAATCATTACCACGCTTGCTCCTGAGTTTCATGTTGCTGGTGGCGAAAAGTTACGGAGCGCAGGGCGTGCGGCCTTGGGTGTTGAGGTAATGGTTGTAAATGAAAACGATGAAGAAGTACCTCGTGGCACAGTTGGTGAAATCTGTGTGCGTGGTGGCAATGTCATGCGTGGTTACTGGGGTATGGAGTCCACCACGGAAGAAACTCTGCGCAACGGATGGTTGCATACAGGGGATCTTGCTTACATGGATGAGGATGGTTTCGTTTTCATTGTTGATCGCGCCAAAGATATGGTTATTAGTGGCGGTGAGAATATTTTCTCGGTTGAGGTCGAAGGCGCTATATATAGTCATTCGGCAGTACAAGAATGCGCAGTGATCGGAATCCCT
>OJGZ01000601.1_pt1 | contig 11541 bp, 9 predicted proteins | sample 1595051 | NCBI WGS metagenome assembly OJGZ01 (sample SAMN05416800, study PRJEB24817) | seawater metagenome | isolation source: Sea water | place: Canada:Atlantic | collected 2013-07 | reverse complement strand
CATTTCCCTCATAGCCAATATTTTTTCCCTCAAAGCCAATATCATTTCCCTCATAGCCAAAATCATTTCCCTCATAGCCAAAATCATTTCCCTCATAGCCAATATTTTTTCCCTCAAAGCCAATATCATTTCCCTCATAGCCAATATTTCTTTCCTCAAAGCCAATATCATTTCCCTCATTCCTCATCGCTAATCCCTCAGCACCAGTATCATAAAGCACAAATCCTTAAAAATTTAACTCAAATTAATTTTGAAATTTCACGAAAGCATTTTAAATTTATTTTGATAATTAATTGTCTTAAATCTAAATCCAAAACCTATGGCATCCCGCACAGAAAACACCTTCGGAGCGCGTCTTTATAACGCAGAACAACTCTCCACAAACCTTGCAACCTTTGCAGGGTATGTACCACTAACCCCAGAAACTTCAGTGGCAGCATACAATACCTTAATTACGGCTATAGAAGACGTCAACGCACAAGTTGCCGCCGCACACTCTCAGTTCTCCCTCGCGGTAGATAACCGTCAGTACCTATTTATGAAAAGCGAAACATCATTGTTCAAAACAATGTCACCCATCCTCTCTTACGTTAAGGCAAAGTTTGGCAAAAAGTCTGAACAGGCTGCAGAAATAACCACCCTTGTAAACAATATAAGAGGAGAAAAAACCGCCAAATTAAAAAGAGACGAAGAAGGCGAATTTGTATCTCAATCACACCGTTCCTACGGTAGCCAGACCCAGTATTTTGCAGATATTATTACAATTCTTAACAGTTATGGCGCAGCATACGCCCCCACAAACACAAGCATCACCACAGAAAATCTAACCCTGCAGTTAGAAGCCCTAACAGCCGCAAACACGCAAGTAACAACGGCATACAGCACATTAAAACCCCTTCAGGACATGCGCCTCAATGAGTACAGTACCCTTTCAAGCCGCTCCCAAACCATCAAGGACGCAGTAAAATCACAATATGGTATCCAATCATCAGAATACAAACTCATAAAAGGATACAAAATATAAAAAGACGCCCGCCCCAGCGGGCGTTTCCATTTTTCTCACTCAAAGAAAAGCCTACCATCAAAATTTCTCACCACTCACCACTCACTACTCACGTTCTATTTCACTACTTTTGTAAAGCAATGAAAAAGAACAAATGAATTTTAAATTAGCTACAGAATACACCCCCTCCGGCGACCAGCCCGAGGCCATAAAAGCCTTGGTAAACGGCCTAAACGCAGACGAAAAATACCAAACCCTCCTCGGCGTAACCGGCTCCGGAAAAACCTTTACCGTGGCCAATGTGGTGCAGCAAGTGCAAAAACCAACCCTGGTTTTGGCGCACAACAAAACCCTCGCGGCACAGTTGTACACAGAGTTTAAAAACCTCTTCCCCGAAAACGCGGTGGAGTACTTTGTGTCCTATTACGATTATTACCAGCCCGAAGCGTTTATCCCCAGCAGCGGCACCTATATAGAAAAGGACCTTTCCATCAACGAGGAGATCGAAAAAATGCGCCTCAGCACCACCTCGTCCCTGCTTTCGGGCAGGAGGGATGTGCTGGTGGTTTCCTCGGTTTCCTGCCTCTACGGTATCGGGAACCCTGCGGAATTTCAGAAAAACGTAATCAGTTTGGAGAAAGGGCAGATCATCTCCCGCACCAAATTGTTGCACCGTTTGGTACAAAGTCTTTACTCAAGAACCGAAGCGGAATTCAATCACGGCCGTTTCCGCATCAAGGGCGATACGGTGGATGTGTACCCCGGATATGCGGATGATGCATTTAGAATCCACTTTTTCGGAGATGAAATTGAGGAAATTGAAGTCTTTGACCCATTGAACAACAACATAAAAGCCAAATACGACCGACTGAATATCTATCCCGCAAATATGTTCGTTACTTCGCCAGATGTCCTGCAGGGCGCCATCCGCCAGATTCAGGATGATTTGGTAAAACAGGTGGAATATTTTGGCGAAATAGGAAAACATTTGGAGGCCAAACGCCTAGACGAACGCACCAATTTCGATCTTGAAATGATTCGCGAGCTCGGTTATTGCAGCGGGATAGAAAACTATTCGCGTTATTTGGACCAACGTCTGCCCGGCACGCGTCCGTTCTGTTTGTTGGATTATTTTCCGAAGGATTATTTAATGGTTGTGGATGAGAGCCACGTAACCATTCCCCAGGTAGGCGCAATGTACGGCGGAGACCGCTCCCGAAAGGAAAACTTGGTGGAATACGGCTTTAGATTGCCCGCCGCGATGGACAACCGTCCGCTAAAGTTCGAGGAATTTGAAGCGCTTCAAAATCAAGTGATCTACGTAAGCGCCACGCCCGCCGATTACGAACTTGAAAAAAGCGGCGGCGTGTATGTGGAACAGATTATCCGCCCCACAGGTCTGCTGGATCCACCCATTGAAGTACGCCCCAGTCTAAACCAGATTGATGATTTATTGGAGGAAATCCAATTGCGCGTGGAGAAAGACGAACGCGTTTTGGTAACCACCCTGACCAAAAGAATGGCGGAAGAATTGACTAAATATTTAACAAGGGTACAAATCCGTACCCGCTATATTCACAGTGATGTGGATACCTTGGAACGCGTAGAGATTATGCAGGATTTGCGTCTTGGTCTTTTTGATGTGTTGGTAGGAGTGAACCTTTTAAGGGAAGGATTGGACTTACCGGAAGTTTCCTTGGTAGCCATTCTCGATGCCGACAAGGAAGGGTTTTTGCGAAGCAACCGCTCCCTCACCCAGACCGTAGGCCGCGCCGCCCGGAACCTAAATGGAAAGGCGATTATGTATGCCGATAAAATAACCCGAAGTATGCAGGAAACCATTGACGGCACCGAATACCGCCGCCAAAAGCAGATTGCCTATAATGAAGCGCATGGCATTACGCCGACGCAGATAAAAAAATCATTTGAAAACTCATTGACGAAATCCAAGCAGGAGGCCTATACGTTTGAAAATGCCGAAACCCTCGCCGCGGAATCGGAGGTGGAATATTTGACCAAGGCACAGATAGAAAAGAAAATCCGCGACACCCGAAAAGCCATGGAAAAAGCCGCAAAGGATTTGGATTTTATGATGGCCGCCAAATTGCGGGATAAGATTAAGACGTTTCAGAAACAATTGGAGGAGGTTTGAGATTAGTTGGAAGTTTTCAGTCACAGTCTCAGTCGCAGTTAACACTTAACACTTAACACTTAACACTTAACACTTAACACTTAACGTTTAACCCCAAACCCAAACTCCAAACAATAACTTTATAATGCCTTTAACGTCCCTCATAAAACCTATTTTGTACTTTACCATTTCTATGGTTTCAGCGCAAAATATCAATTTGGACAATAAGATTATTCCCGAAAGTATCAAAAAAGAAGTTATTGAGGCGATTTCCTTTTATCCTGAACTGTACGATACCGCAATTGAATTCAAATTCAAGGATAATATTAAAAAATCCACCATGCAGGCCCAGCCGCGGTTTGCGAGTTTTTTTAAGAGAAAGGAAAACCGGGAGTACGTAATTTTAATAAGCCGAAACATTCAGATTGAAGGCGAACAATTCACCATGGAAGACATTCCTTCAGATGTAAAAATAGGTTGGCTAGGCCACGAACTGGGCCACGTAATGGATTATAGGGAGCGCACAAATTTTGGGATGCTTATCTTCGGAATAAAATATCTGTTCTCTTCAGCACATATCAAGGAAGTTGAGCGCACAGCAGATACCTATGCCATTGCCCACGGGATGGGAGATTATATTTTAAAGACAAAAAACTTCATACTCGACAATGCCAGCCTTTCCGAAACATACAAGGAGCGCATCCGCCGCCTTTACATTTCCCCAGAGGAAGTAATGGAGCTCATTAATGAAAATAAAGTAGAAGAAGAGCCGGAGATTGTAGGGGAAGAGGGTAGCTGATATATTTAATTGTTGAAGCGATAATTTGTTCAATAGACCCTTCTGCCGCGCTCAGAGCAATAAGATTGTAATATGAAATTTTCGGGATTTGTACTTTTCACACCTCACACCTCACTCCCTAACCTGAGTTTTTACAAACCTTTCCCACTCCGCAAACTTTTCCTCGTCCATAACCTTTTCCATTTTTACCTGTCCGCCCTTCTTTTTGTTTTTGGCGTTCCATTCGTGGAAAATTTCAGGATTAACAGTATTCACTTTTACGCCCTTCAACGCTTTTGAACGTGCGACTGCGTAGTTTTTATTTGCTTCCTTTAAGGCTTCATCCAGCGCGTTCGCTATTTCTGCTGCGTCGATTTCGGTTTCCGTACCTAAATACCAATGGTGATAAAATTCGCCATCTATTTTGACCGCTGCTAAAGTAAATTCGGGGATTTTTATATCGAATTTCTCCTCCATTTCACGCAGGGCAACTTCCATTTTGTTCACGGATAATTGTGAACCAACCACATTTAAAAAGAATTTGGTCCGCCCCGTGATTTTTATTTCGGCCTTTTCCACATCGGTAAAAGCAATGGTATCGCCTATCAAATACCTCCAAGCGCCCGAGACTGTACTGATTATCAAAACATAATCCACACCCGGTTCCACTTCGGCGAGGGTTAGGGCAGGGGCGTCCTGTGCAAGGGAACCATCATCGTTGATATACTCGGGTTTGAAGGGAACGAATTCAAAATAGATTCCATTGTCGGTAACCAACTTCATTGAAGTGGTATCGGGCCTATTCTGAAATGCCAAAAACCCTTCCGAGGCCAAATAGGTGTCAATCACAATAATGGGATGCGCCAATAATTGGTTAAAACTCTTCTCATACGGCTGAAACGCAACACCGCCAGTGGTATAGACCTGCAGGTTTGGCCAAATTTCGTGAATGTTTGCCGCGTCGTGATATTCAATAACTTTCTTCATCATCAGTTCCATCCACGAAGGAATTCCGCTGAGGGCTCCAATGTCCCAATTTCGGGCATTTTTGGCGATGGTTTCCACCTTTTGGTCCCAGTCGTCCATTTGGGCAATTTCCTCTCCCGGTTTGTAATAGCCCCGAAACCAAAACGGAATGTTGCTGGCGCTGATACCGCTAATTTCACCCTCCAAAAACTGATCCTGTTCTTCCAGATTGGTGCTGCTGCCCAGCATCATGATTTCTTTTTCGTAAAAATCGGAAGGAATTTCAAAATTTGTCAATGCGCCAACTTGCTTGATGCCCGTGGTGCGAATGGCCTCGATCATCTCGTCGGTAACGGGAATTCGTTTTGAGGTTTTTCCTGTTGTGCCGCTGCTTCGGGCAAAGTAGGTGGTTTTTCCAGGCCAACTTATATCTTCCATCCCTTCTTGGGTTTTGCACCACCATTCGGCCTCCATTTGGTGGTAATCAAAATAGGGAACTTTCTCGGCAAACTCTCTTTCAATCTCGGTTGCTTCAAGAATTTTTGAAAAGCCGTAATACTTCCCAAAGGCGGTATCCTTTGCCTTTTCGAGCAGATTTTTTAGGACTTCCCGCTGCGATTCCACGGGAGATTTTTCTGAAACGATCGCTCCCCGAAGATCGATCGCGGTTTTTATTATTGAGCCGAGTATTGCCATTGTTGAAATTTTTGTTGAAACTACAATTTTTTAAAAAGTTGGATAGGGCGTTTAAATCAAATTTAACCTTTTCGCTATGCGCTGCAATAATGGTATCTTTGTTGAAAAATTAGAAATGCACCATCCAGATTCCGTACGATTGAACAAGGCGATAAGCGATAGCGGTTACTGCTCCCGCCGCGAGGCCGATACCTTAATTGAAAAGGGACGCGTAACCGTGAACGGGGAAAAAAGCGGGCTGGGCGATAGGGTAATGCCCGAAGATGAAGTGCGCGTGGACGGAAAACTCATTAAGGAAAATACTGCCGAAGTGTATATAATGCTGAACAAGCCCGTAGGCATAACCTGTACCACCGACACCCGTTTTGACGATAACGTAGTTGATTTTATTAAACATCCCGAACGTATTTTTCCGGTCGGAAGATTGGACAAACCCAGTGAAGGGCTGCTGTTGCTTACAAATGAGGGCGATATTGTAAACAAAATCCTACGCGCGGGGAACAAGCACGAAAAGGAATACATAGTAAAAGTAGATAGACCCGTTACCGATGAATTTATTAAACGCATGGGTTCCGGGATTCCTATTTTGGATACGGTAACCAAGCGCTGCAAGGTGGAACGAATCAGCAGGTTTGAGTTTCGGATTATTTTAGTGCAGGGACTAAACAGGCAGATTCGCAGGATGTGCGAATATTTGGGGTATGAAGTTGTTGCTTTACAACGCATCCGCATTATGAACCTTGAGTTGGGAGATTTACCCGTGGGCGCGTGGCGCGATCTTACGGCGGAAGAACTTAAAACGCTGAAAGACTCCGTTAAGGATAGTGATGGTCTCCCCAAGGCTTATCAAAAAGATGGCCGGGAAAAGGCGGTAGAAACCGTAAAACCTGAAAAGAAAAGACAAGAGGAGCGAAATTTAAAAAGAGCCCAGAGAAGTACAGGTGGTCGAAGAAGGAGAGGGCCCAATTAACCCCATGAAAAAACCGCGCACCGATTGAGTAGCACGCGGTCATTTTCAACTAACTAACCAAATTAAATTTCAATTATGAAATCTCAACCATTTTCTTCAATGCTTTCTTTTCTTCCATCTTTGGAAGCGTAACCCTTAGGATTCCATTTTCGTAATTAGCCTGAATATCTTCAGTTTTAATGTTTTCGGGAAGTTTGAAAGAACGTTCAAAACTTTGAAAATTGAATTCCCTTCTTCTAATTTGGGAATTGCTACTTTCTTCCTTCTTTTCTTCTACCTTCTTTGAAGCGATTTTTAAGGTATCTTCCTCAACCTCAATGGTAAAATCTTCCTTTTTCAAACCCGGAACGGCCAATTCGACTACAAAATTCGGGAAATTTTCAGTAATATTTACTGCTGGAATGCTAAATGTTTCATAATTGTTATTAAATACATCTAACTTGTTGTCAAAAAGCAGGTTATCCAAAAGTCCCGGTAACCAAATACTGTTTTTATTAACTGTTTTCATAACTATATATTGTTTAAAATTCTGACTTATTTTTCAATCTATTAGTCAATAATGATTCCATAGTATTTTTACAGACATTTTGACCGTAAAGAAAGAGTTTGAAATGACTTTTTGGCACTAGACAATGGGACGCTTGGAAGATTTAATTCATTTTTAAGAATTTTGAATAGTGGTTTCAGTACTTTTAAAAATCACTAACTGACATTTATGAAAAAACTTTTCATCCGCATTTTTGATTTCTTCAATACCATTGAAAGCAAAATTGCTTTTTACCCTACACTATTTGCCATTTCCGGTTTTTTTGTTGCCCTTTTAATGATTTATTTAGAGCAACACGGAATATCCAGAAAAATAATGGACGTTTTACCGTTGTTAATGGTAGAGGATGGAGATACCGCGCTAACGGTACTTAGTGCATGTTTGGGAGGGCTTATTTCGTTGATGGTTTTCAGTTTTTCCATGGTAATGCTACTGCTTAGCCAGGCATCCAATAATTATTCCCCGCGATTGCTTCCGGGTTTGATTAGCGATAGGCGCCACCAAGTAATTTTGGGAATATATCTTGCCACGATTCTTTACAATATTTTTATTCTTTTTTCTATTGAACCAAGTGAGGATAAATATACCCTACCGGGATTCTCGGTACTTTTGGGAATTGTTTTTACCATTGTTTGCTTGGTTGCCTTTATCTATTTCATCCATAATATTTCACAGAGTATACAGATAAACAACATTTTGGATGCCATTTTTGAATATGCCGAAAAAAGACTTCAAGGCTTAATTGATTCTGAAAAAGGACAATTTAAAAAATTTCCAAATACAGATAATTGGTACGAGTATAAAGCGGGAAGAAGCGGTTATTTCCAGAATATATCCATAAAAAATATTTTGAGAATTTGCGAAGATGAAGAAACCAAGATTTACATAACAATACCAAAAGGACTTTTCGTGCTGAAGAATTCAATTTTTCTGAAATCTGAAAAGCAATTGGATGAAAAAGTAGTGAATTCAATTATTTCCAACATCAGCTTTGCACGTGGCGAATTGGTTGAGGACAATTATATTTTGGCATTTAAGCAAATTACCGAAATAGCTGTTAAGGCAATGTCACCTGGAATCAATGATCCCGGAACCGCTATCAATGCCGTAGATTATTTGACGGATTTGTTTGCATTACGGATGCAGAAAAATGATAATGGAATTATCATACATAAAGAAAATGCAACACTTAGAATGGCGGTTGTCACCTTTAAGGAATTGATGTATAATGTAATGGCTTCGCTGCGCACCTATTGTAAGCACGATCCGGTAATGGTTGAGAAACTGTTGTGGATGATGGTCTATCTTCAAAAGCAAACTGCCGCAGAAGATAATTACATAGCAGTGATTAAGGAAGAGATGGGAACGCTATTGGAGCAGGCTAAAAACGCTTTCGACTCCGAATGGGATGTTTCGGTGATTGAAAAAATGATTGCTGACTAATTGTAATATATTTTGAAAATTTTCAGTAGTTCTTCAGCGGGTACCATCTTTTCTTCAGATTCATCCATTTTTTTCAAAATCTGATCGGCAACAATGGGGCGAATGCCCATTCTAAGCCCAAAATTCTTTAGCGCAACAATTTCAGGTTCGTGAGTTTCGTTGTCCACATTCATCATCAAGATTAATTTATAGAAGTGTGTAATGCGCTCCACCTCATTAAAGACTGGGCGTGAGGGTTGAGGATTCTCAAATAAATCAACCAATTCCTTATCCGAAATTTCCATACGTCTGGCCAGCTTCTGGATAAAGTCTATCTCGGAAGGTTTTATTTTCCCGTCGGCCATTACCATATTTATTAAATCACTAAGAAGGGATTTGGGGTTCCTTTCCATACTTTATATTTCAAAAAAAAGCCCTTGCAAATGCAAAGGGCTTTTGCAATTATAAATTAGGTTTATGAAAGAACTGCTTTTACTTTATCGGCAGCCTCTTGAAATTCAATAGCGCTCTGTACGTCCAGTCCGCTATCGTCAATTAGTTTTTTTGCTATGTCGGCATTTGTTCCCTGCAAACGTACAATAATTGGAACATGAATAGTTCCCATATTTTTGTAGGCATCAATCACGCCCTGCGCAACACGGTCACAACGTACAATTCCCCCGAAAATATTTATCAAGATTGCTTTTACGTTCGGGTCTTTCAAGATTAATTTAAATGCAGCCTCAACGCGCTCGGCATCTGCAGTTCCACCAACGTCAAGGAAGTTTGCGGGCTCACCGCCAGCTTGTTTAATCAAGTCCATTGTTGCCATTGCAAGTCCGGCACCGTTAACCATACAACCAACGTTTCCGTCAAGGTCAACATAGTTCAAGCCTTTTTCCTTTGCTTCAACTTCCACAGGGTTTTCCTCGCGTTTGTCGCGCATTTCCATATAATCTTTGTGGCGGTAAAGGGCGTTGTCATCAATACTTACCTTGGCATCCACGGCAATAATTTTATCATCACTGGTTTTTAAAACCGGGTTTATTTCAAAAAGGGAAGAGTCAGATTCATTGTATGCTTTGTATAGCGCAGTAACAAATTTTGTCATTTCCTTAAAAGCCTTTCCACTCAAACCAAGATTGAAAGCGACCCTTCTTGCCTGAAAGCCCAATAAACCAACGGCTGGATCAATTTCTTCAGTGAATATTAAATGTGGAGTTTCCTCGGCAACAGTTTCAATATCCATCCCGCCTTCGGTAGAATACATTATCATATTTCTTCCTGTGGAACGATTTAAAAGCACGCTCATATAATACTCTTCCGGCTCGCTATCACCTGGGTAATAAACATCTTCGGCAATCAAAACCTGGTGAACCCTTTTCCCTTCCGCAGAAGTTTGCGGGGTAACAAGGTCCATCCCTATGATTTTTCCAGCAATATCCTCAACTTCCTGAAGATTCTTTGCAAGTTTTACACCTCCGCCCTTACCCCGGCCCCCGGCGTGAACTTGAGCTTTTATCACGTGCCAGCCTGTTCCGGTTGTCTCTGTTAATTTTCTTGCAGCTTCCACAGCCTCTTTTGGAGTGGTTGCCACGATACCGCGCTGTATTTCAACGCCAAAACTGTTTAAGATTTCTTTTCCCTGATATTCGTGTAAATTCATAGTAGCGGTTTTGTACTTGTTTATGGAAGGCAAAAATAACAAATGTTGCAGGAATGGACTAATGTTTTTTAAAGCTTTGCATTACAGAAATTTTACGGATTTCAAAAATCTAAAAATTTAAGTGTTTATTAATGAAGTAATTCGAGTTACATCCCTATTTTTGCGCCTTAATTTTTAAAAATTTATTCTTAAAATAATGAAAAATCAAGACCTTTTGGCGATAGCCCAAGAATTCGGAAGCCCTGTTTATGTTTATGATGCCGCTAAAATTGAAAAGCAGTATAAACGGTTAACCAGCGCTTTTGATAAGGTGGAGAAACTGAGAATAAATTATGCGGTAAAGGCACTTTCCAATATTTCAGTGTTAAAACTGATTATAAAAATGGGTGGTGGCCTAGATACCGTCTCTATACAGGAAGTGATGCTTGGTTTGGAAGCTGGTGCAAAACCTGAGGATATAATCTACACTCCCAATGGAATTTCTTTGGAAGAGATAGAAAAGGCTGCAAAACTTGGGGTACAGATTAATATTGACAACCTTTCCATTTTGGAACAATTTGGAACCAAGCATCCTAAAACACCAGTCTGTATTCGTATAAATCCACATGTAATGGCTGGCGGAAATACAAATATTTCCGTGGGGCATATTGATAGCAAGTTCGGGATTTCAATACACCAAATGCCCTTGCTGAAAAGAATTGTTGAAAATACCGGTATGAATATCAATGGTATCCATATGCACACCGGAAGCGATATTCTTGATATTGATGTTTTTCTTTATGCTTCGGAAATACTTTTTAATGCCGCAGAAAACTTTGACAATCTGGAATTTATTGACTTCGGAAGCGGTTTTAAAGTTCCCTATAAAGAAGGCGATATTGAAACAAACGTTGAGGAACTCGGAAAAAAACTGAGCAAGCGTTTCAATGATTTCAGCAAAAAATACGGTAAAAAACTAACCTTGGCTTTTGAGCCTGGTAAGTTTTTGGTAAGCGAGGCCGGACAGTTTTTGGTAAAGGTGAACGTGATTAAACAAACCACTTCTACGGTTTTTGCTCAGGTTGATAGTGGTTTTAACCATTTAATTCGTCCAATGCTTTACGGGTCTCAGCATGAAATTTCAAACGTTTCTCGCCCTCACGGCAGGGATCGCTTTTATACCGTAACAGGTTACATTTGCGAAACTGATACGTTTGCAAACAACAGAAGAATTCCCGAGGTTCACGAAGGAGATGTTTTATCATTCCACAATGCAGGGGCATATTGCTTCACTATGGCAAGTAATTATAATTCACGTTATCGACCCGCAGAAGCTGTCTCTTATACACATCTCCGAGCCCACGAGACCGTACTAGATCTCGT
>OJGZ01000590.1_pt1 | contig 11746 bp, 10 predicted proteins | sample 1595051 | NCBI WGS metagenome assembly OJGZ01 (sample SAMN05416800, study PRJEB24817) | seawater metagenome | isolation source: Sea water | place: Canada:Atlantic | collected 2013-07 | reverse complement strand
GCAGCGTCAGATGTGTATAAGAGACAGGAGTGATACCGTCAATCAACACATGAGCGTCGTTAAGAATATTGCCACCCAGATCATCGGCGTTCCCCTGCAACGTACCCTCTCGTACCCACCAGTCCTGAGACTTGAAGCCTGTCAACGTCCAGGTGCTGGCACCGGTTTTTTCAAAACCTTCAAAACCCTGGAAGGTGCCTCCCACAGCGGTCGTATCAAAACTACCGTCAACATCGCCACCCAGCGCCAGCACATCATTACTGCCATTGGCCAGCACATTGCCCCCCAGGCTGTAGCCGCTTTCCAGGGTCAGGCGATTGTCGCCACCGGCAAAATGAATGGCGGTGGACTGGTTGGCCCCGGGGTTCACGGTGCCGGCCAGGGTCACCTCCAGATCGGACCCGCTGATACCATAGCCGCCAATGCCATCGGTGCCCGGGGTGCCACCGGCACCGCCCAGGCCACCGTCGCCGCCTGCCACTAGCGCACCGGCACTAATGGTGATTGCAGCACCTGCATCGGCCTGAATGCCTGCGCCGCCGTCTCCGCCATCGCCACCAATGCCCTCTGCACCGCCCGCGCCGCCATTGCCACCATTGCCACCGTGGAACTCCGCACCGCTAGACAGGGTGAAGCGGTCCCCCGGAGAGGTGATAAGCAGTCCCGGACCACCATTGCCTCCCGCACCGCCATTACCGTAGAAGTAATCGGAAGAGCCACCCGCACCGCCATCGCCACCCGAGGTAGAAAACGTGAAGTAATAATCTCCCGGAGCCAGCATAGAGCCTGCGCCGCCATCCCCCCCATCACCACCATGACTGAAGGGGCGTGACGCATCCCCCAAGGTGCCCGGCAGGTTCACGAAATTAATCCCCGTGGCCGAAATCGGCGTGCCCGTGATATTGATAATCTGCAGATCCAGGAAATTCTGCGCGCCCTCGATGATCAGCTGGTCACCACCCGACCCGTTGTCAGTCACACTGGCGCTCATCTCGAACGGGCTTATGATCTGCTCAATGGTCGCTGCCAAATCAATCAATTTGTCGCCAGTATGAATGGTGACAGTGGTCGCAACACCATCCACAGTGACGCGGATCTGGTCACCATTATTGATGCCAGCCACGGCAGTCAGATCAGTTTTGTCCGCGTCAATACCGGTTGTGGTCGACGCTTCATAGGCAGGGGCGTCCGCGTACACCAGACTGGCACCATCGCCACCGTTGCCCCCATTATCAAACGCCCCACCGTCACCGCCATCCTCACCGCGACCGCCGGTTACACCGTCATGGCCGCTGCCATCGGCACCGTCCAGGGCGGCATGAACCGGCGCCGGCAACAACAACAGAAAGGCCAACGCGACACCAAATGCAGCCAACCATTCTGCGCGATCGTAGTAACGCCCCCCAATACGGCGCCGATGGAACAAGGACATGACACACCCCGACATGATTTATTTGTTTCTGCGCTGTAGGGTAGAGAGAGGCTTGAGTGAGAACCACTTCTCACTTATGTCATTTTCCGGGGTTTTATCATTTTTCCGGGGCGCTCATTCTTTTTGATGATCTCAGGCCATTTTCATTATGGATAATCACGACAACAACGAGACACCATCTCGCCTGGTAGTAGCCCATATGAATGGTGGCCAGGCCATTGATCTGCCCGGCATTCGCGGGCGCATGGAACGACTGGAGTTTGCCAGTGGCATGGTGCTCTATCGCATGGAATACGAAGCCCTGGATGACTGCCATGTGCAGGTGCAGAACAGTTTCAGTGAACCCTGGATCGGCTCCGCCATGCACCTGCAGGGCCGTTCGGAATTGAGCCACCCCAATGGCAATACCTTCAGCCTGACAAGCGACTCTGCCTTGCTGATGCGCGTGGATCCTTCGGGCAGTCGCTTTCGGTTATTCAAGGGGCAACTGATTCGCCATGTGGGCGTAGCGTCAACGCTTGCCCCCTTGCTGGAACGCTTTGATGGTAAGCTTCCGGAAAAATTATCACTTTTTCGCGATAAAAAATTTGGCGACATCCAGATCGGCCAGTCGTTTTCCCCCAGCAGCCGCTTGCGACAGCTGGGCGGAAACCTGTTTGATCACAACGCCCGCGGCAGCGCCCGCAAGCTGAAACTGGAAGGCATTGCCAATCTGTTTCTGGCAGAAATTATCGAGCTGTTCTGTGATGATGACTTTAATGAAGATCGCATTATTGTCTGGGAAAAGCAGGCATTGACGGATATCACTTTACACATTGAAAACCACTTGGGCGGCGACCTTTCCATTGCCCGCCTGGCCAATCAGGCTGGCATGACGGAAAATCGACTGGATCAACTTTTCCGGCAGAAGTTTCACCTCAGTTGTGCCGAGTACGTCCGCAATGAACGAATGGCTGCCGCTAATCGCTGGCTGGAAAAAGGCGAACTGTCCGTGAAGGAAGTGAGCGAAAAAACCGGCTACCGCCATGTCAGCAACTTCTCCCGCGCCTACCGTGCGCGGTTCGGCGAAACCCCGGCGCGAACATTACGTCGGGCAACCAACGGGTAACACCACCCAGAAAAAATCTGGCTCCCTGTAGGAGCGTCGCTTGAGACGCGAACCGGGCACAGCGAGGCGAGCGAAGGATGTTTTCGGTGCATACCTAACGAACCCGGATGCCTCTGATCGTCCTCGGCCGATTTCGTGCTTCGCACGGTTCGTACCTCAAGCGGAACTCCTACAAAAATCGCTTTATACCCATGGTGCGGCACCCACCGTTCTGGCACTAAAAAGCCCCGCCGAAGCGGGGCTTTTAGCGTGATGCCTGTTGCGTGAAGCGTGTTGCGTCTCACGTGTTACCGCTGCGAAGCAGCCCTACACCCCCCACTTGAAGAAGCCGCGCTTCTCTTTCAGATAGAAACGGGACAGCACCATCTTGTGGACTTCGCTGGCGCCATCCACCAGACGGGCCTGGCGGGCGTAGCGGTAGATCCATTCCAGCAGAGTGTCCTTGGAATAACCCCGGGCACCGCACAGCTGAATGGCTGTGTCAGCCGCCTTGTGCAAGGTGTCAGCCACGTGGATTTTTGCCATGGAAATTTCTTTCTTGGCAAAATCACCCTGGTCCAGCATCCAGGCCGCCTGCATCGTCAGCAAACGCCCCACTTCAATGTCCTTGGCCACATCACCCAGCATCCACTGCACGCCTTCATGCTCGGCCAGGGTGGTGCCAAAACTCATGCGGTTTTCCACATAACCCGCCGCTTCTTCCATGCAACGCTTGGCCAGGCCCAGCCAACGCATGCAATGCGTCAGGCGTGCGGTACCAAGACGGATCTGGGTTACCTTGAGACCATCGCCCACTTCCAGCAGACGATTCTCGTCGGGAATCACCAGGCCATCGAACTTCAGTTCACAGTGACCACCGTGCTCTTCCGGGCCCATGATGGGAATGCGGCGTACCACTTCCCAGCCGGGCTGATCGGCATCGAACAGGAAGGCGGTGAGGCCCTTGCGCGGATCATCGCTGGTCTTGGCAATCAGGATAAACGTCTGCGCCCCTTCAGCCCCGGTAATAAACCACTTGCGACCCTTGATGATCCAGTTGTCACCTTCACGGGTAGCCGAGGTGTAGGTCAGGGACGGATCGGATCCGCAACCGCCATCGGGCTCGGTCATGGCAAAGGCCGAGCGCACCTTGCCGTCGATCATGGGTTGCAGCCAGCGCTCTTTCTGTTCGTCGTTGAGAATCTTGTTGAGCAAAATCATGGTGCCGTCATCCGGCGGCGCACAGTTGAATACCACCGGCCCGAACGGGCTACGTGCAGCCTCTTCATATAACACCGCCATGCCGGCCACGCCCACGTCCAGGCCACCACGTTCTTTCGGTAACTGAAACCCCCACAGCCCAGCGGCTTTGGCTTTTTCTCTCAGCGCATCAACCACGCTTTCCTTGAAATTTTCATGGTCATCGTAATTGGCTTTGTTATTTTCCAGCGGCATGATTTCCGCTTCAACGAAAGAGGCGACTTTCTGCCGCAGGCTTTCAATTTCCGGGCTCAGGGAAAAATCCATGATCTGTCCTCGGTGAATTCAGTTAGAGGGTATTGCAGAGGTGCCCGCCGTCCACGGCGATAATGGCTCCACTCATGTAGGAGGATGCGTCGGAAGCCAACAACAACAGCGGGCCAACCAGCTCGTCGATATCACCCAGCCGACGATAGGGAATACGCTTGAGCATTTTTTCAGCCAGCGGGCTGTTGAAAAAATCCCGATTGATATCGGTTTCCACATAACCCGGGCAAATGGCATTGCAGCGAATATTGTGGCGAGCGCAGTCCAAAGCCAGAGATTTGGTCAACTGCACAACAGCTGCCTTGGACGCGGTGTAAGGGGCCACACGTCCTCCCACTCGCAAGCCAAGAATGGAGGCGATATTGATCAGGCTGCCGGGGCGCTCATCGCGCTTCCATTGCTGGATGGCAAACTTGGAAACGGCCCAGACCCCTTTCAGGTTGGTATCGACCACTCGGTCCCATTCGTCTTCGGCAATATTTTCGGTGGGGCCTTCGTGGGACACACCGGCATTATTCACCACCACATCCAGGGCCGGCATGTCGGCAAAGGCGGCCTCAACGCTGGCGTGATCGCTCACATCCATGGGCACGACCGTGGCGGCGCGGCCCAGATCACGAACGGCTCTGGCAGTGTCTTCCAGTTTTTCCACACGGCGGGCGGCCAGCACCAGATCCGCACCTTCTTCAGCCAGTGCCATCGCAAAATGCGCACCGAAACCACTGGACGCGCCGGTAATCAGAATTCGCTTACCGGCCACACTGAATCGCTGGGACATAACTTCCTCATCCTTCTTTGCATGAGGAAATGAAACTAACCATCCGGCCCGGCAGCCACAAGGACGAAAACGCTCAGAAAGACGATGACAACAGCAAGGACAGGGCGTGACGGGTATCCGGAGTGGTACCGGGCAAGGCCAGTGCCTGGCGGACGGGCAACCATTGCACCGCGACCACTTCGTCACTGAGGGAAACAGAATCCGGGCAGGCCACCGTCGATGACAATGCACCCCAGACCTGGTGATGGGGGTTGGCGAACCAGAACCACTGCCAGCGGGAAAACTGACGCTGCAACCCCAGCTCTTCATACAACTCCCGCGACAGCCCCTGAGCCACACTTTCATCCGGGCGCATCACGCCGCCCGCCGCCAGATCCCAGCCACCGGGGTAGAAATGCTTGTCCGCTGCCCGTTTCTGCACACACACACGCCCGGCCAGATCCTGCACCACCACATAGGAGGCACGATGAACCAAACGCTGGCGCTGCATACGCCCACGCTGGCAACTGCCACGAGGGTGATTATGCCGGGACACCAGCAGGACGGGTTCAGAATCCACGCGCATTGTGTTTTCATGCTTTTTCAAAACTGAACTCTACCCGATTAAGATGAAAGAAGGTCAACATGTTCGAGAACATCAAATTCCAATTTGAAACCTTTGATTGGGGAGGGGTTTCTGGGGTCTCCGACCTCCTTATGGTCATACTGACTATCGTACTTCTGATCGGGCTTCGACAAGGCTCTCACAATATTCGTGAAGCCTCTCTGTCTCGTGACGCCGATATTCTTCGCTGGGCCATGTCTGAGATGGATACACTCAAACCTCTCATACGTATCATCACTGACGCCCACCAAAACCAGCCGTATAACAAAAAAAGCGCCAATGAACACTGGAAAAAGGAGGAACGTGAAGCAGCACAGCAGGTCAGCGTCAAGCTACAACGTATTGGTTACATGGCATGGAATAACCTAATTTCAAGAAACCACTTCATGAATATATGGGGCCCTATGTACCTCTGCTGCTGGTACGCACTGGAACCTTGGGTTCTTGAAAAACGCCACCAACTGGATGAGCCTGAGCGAATAGAGGACGGCGCATTTTCCAGGCATTTCTTTGAAATTTACGCCTTGTATTGTGAAGCTTGGTTACCGCTGGGCCTAGTTAACAATGAACGATCACGTTTCGGCCTCACCAAGATAGATTCAATTGAACAGCACAGAAAGCAGAATCGCAAAGCGTTGAAGCAGAAAACAGGGGGATACTACGGCTGGAAATGACTGGGGGGGTGCCCGGTCCATTTGCGGAAGGCGCGGGCGAAATTGCTGGGATCCGCGTAGCCCAGCTTGATCGCCACCTGCTGCACGGTGATATTCGCCTGCAAATAAGCCATGGCCTTGGTCATGCGCACTTCTTCCAGCAAGGAGCGATAACTCACGCCCAACGCATTGAGATAGCGACGCAGGGTCCGCGAGGTCACATGAAAGTTGCCGGCCAGCTGCTCCAGGCTGGGCAGCATACCTTCTGCCTGCATCAGGCGCGCACGGACCCGGCTGGCCCAGTCCTGATCCGCTTCCAGACGCTGCAGCTCTTCTTCGCATTTCTGCGCCGCCATGTGCCGGGATGCCGGGTCGGACAAGGTGAAAGGTTCACTGAGCAAGGAATGCGGCAACCGCAAGGCGGCCACCTCCGCCCCAAACTCAACCGGCATTTGCAGCAGCTCGCGGTAGCGCTCCGCGTGCGCCGGCGGCGCGTAGGGCAGCTCCAGTACGGCGCCACGGAAACGCTCGCCCAGCAGGTAGCGGATGCCACCCACCACTGCGGCGACCACCACTTCCAGGTAGGTTTCGCGAATATCACCCAGTGGCACACTTTCCAGCAGGCAGAAACGCACCCCTTCCGTGGTCGGCTCAATACGCGGTACACACAGCCGGGTACGGGTGCGGAAATAACGCTCCAGCAAACGCAGGGCATCGCCGAGGTCGGCGCTGCTGATCGCCGCATACCCCAGCAGGCCGTGGGCGGTCAGCGTCAATTGCTGCCCCAGGGCCAGGCCCAGTGCCGGATTACCGGTCATCTCCCGGGCCCCAACCATCACCCGGCGGAACTGCTCGAAACGCAACGCCGGCTCCGGGTTATAAACTTCTTCTTCCGTTAGCCCCACCTGGCGCAGCAAACGCCGGGTATCCACGCCCACATCACTGATCAATTCGACCAGATTGCGGACGTAGTTCACCGGCACCGGCGAACGGCCAGTGCCCGGATCAAGCTGGATAAAGCGGTCACGGTTCATGGGTCCATCATACGCTATTTTTTGACCTGTCCGGAAATGACCGAAAAGTGTCCAGCCCTGCACTTCGCCGTTGGCCCCCTCTCTCCGACAATGCCTGCCTCGGAATTTCCCGGCTGCATTCAGCCAGCACAATCCAAGGACAGCCCCATGACGACGGATTCACCCGCTTACAGCCGCCAGTTCGGCGCCGATGATGCCCGCGCTATTCGCGATGCCGTGAAGAAGGATCTGGGCCCCGGCGCCTTCAAGGCCCGCCCCCTGCGAGCGCTGTGGTTCATTCCCCTCAATATCGTCATCATCGGCAGCATCGCCGCCATTCTGGTGCTGAACCTGCCCTGGTGGGGCAACCTGCTGTTGTCCCTGCTCGCCGGCCACACCCTGGCGTGCCAGGCCCTGTTGGCTCACGAGGTCCTGCACGGCGCCCTGGGCATGAGCAAGCGCATGCAGAACACGCTGGGCTGGATCGGCTTCGGCCCGGCGCTGGTGCCACCGGAGTTCTGGCGCCGCTGGCACAATGTGGCTCACCATGCCCATACCAACCTGGGCGACAAGGACCCGGACTCTTTCGGCACCATGCACCGCTACGAGAAACACCCGAAGACGGCCAACTTCACCAAGCTGGCCCCCGGTGGCGGCACCTGGTACAGCTACCTGTTCCTGTTTTATTCCTTCATGTTTCATGCCCAGCTGGTACTGCGCCTGCAGACCCGCAAGCGTGAAGAGTTCAAGGGCTTCGACCGTAAAAAGGCCATCCGCCAGTCCTACCTGTGCATGGCCGCCTGGATCACGCTGGCCATCGTGTCCGGCCCGCTGGCCATCTTCACCGTGTTGATCCCGATGATGATGATCAACTTCATCGGCCAGGGCTATATCCTCACCAACCACATGCTGCGCCCGCAGATGGACAACAATCACCCGGTGGACAATTCCATGAGCGTGCGCGCCTGGCGCTGGATCGACCCACTGCACTTTCACTTCAGCCACCATGTGGAGCACCACCTGTTCCCGAAAATGGGTTCGGATCAGGCCCCCAAGGTGCGCGCCTGGCTGGAACAGGAAATGCCGGAACGCTATGTGGCACCCAGCCATGTGAAAGCGGTGGCGATGCTGTACCAGACGCCGCGGGTGTACAAAGACGCGAACACGCTAATCGACCCGCTAAACCCGGAAAGAACGGTGGATGTGATGGAGTTGCAAGGGCAGTTGAACTAACCAGGCTCCCGCGGCATCTACAAAGCCGCTGCAGGAACAGAGCGTAGCGAATAAGCCTCTTGAGGGACGAACCACGCGTCGTGTGGCAATCGCCCGCAGGGCGATCAGGAGTACCATGCGTCACCAGGGTGATGGTGGTACAGGCATAGCCCTCCTCCTCGCCCAGGCTCGCATTCGCCCCTCAAGAGGAACGCCTACAGCGGCTTCGCTTAAACGTGTGAGTCGTGTCTTTTACGCTGGTGATCGCGCCGCCAGAAACGCGCCTACGGCAACCGGTTAGTTGCCGGAATAACTCCGCAGGATTTTCACCACTTCCACCTTGTAGTGTTCGTACCAGCCTTGCTTGCCCAGCTGCTGGGCGACCCGGTGCTCGGCCTGTTCTTTCCAGGCCTTGATGGACGCCTCATCCGGCCAGTAGGAGAGGGCAACTTCCTGCCTCCCTTCCGTGACGCTGATGAAATCCGTGCAACCGAAATCGGCCATGGCCAGATCCCGTAGCTGCTCGGCCATCTGCCGGTAACGGCTGTCCGGATCACCTACGATGGCGGTGAATATCACGGCGTACATTTTCTCTCCCTGTTTTATGTAGCCGCCATTTTCGCATGGCCTCTACAGCTCCTTTAATACTCTGTCGAAAACAGCCAGGTCGGCATCGCTGAACAGCACGAAGCGCAGCAAGCTCACCGCCTCCAGGGTCGGCGCGGCATCACGGATCGTCCGCAACGCCACCTGCGCCGCCTCCGCCAGCGGATAATCGAATACCCCGGTGGAAATGGCCGGAAAGCCGATACGGGCAAGACCGTGCTGTTCCGCCAGCTCCAGCGCTTTCCGATAGCAGGACGCCAACAGCTGATCCGACGGTTCATCCCGGCCATACACCGGGCCGAGACAATGAATCACATGGGCATTGGGCAAATTGTGGCCGCCGGAGATCACCGCTTTGCCGGGACGGATGGGACCCAGCGGAATGCACTCCTTCTCAAGCCCCGGTCCGGCGGCCCGGTGAATGGCGCCAGCCACCCCACCGCCAATACGCAACTCGGCGTTGGCCGCGTTGACGATGGCACCCAGGTCCGGCTGGTTTGCGATATCGCCCTGCACGGTTTCCACGGTGACGGTATCGAATTGACGTTGCGCCATGACAAGCCCCTACGTTCAAAAAAATGATTTCGGAGCCGCTGCAGGAGTTCCTCTTGAGGGACGAACCACGCGTTAGCGTGGCCCATGTAGCAGGATGCATTTTAATAACCTGGTGCCGCCTGCTATGCCGTCACCTCGCCAGGGCTCGGATTCGCCCCCTGGAAGGGAACTCCTACAGCGGCGTTGCAGAAAGCCTCTTAGATGCCCGCAATCTCTTCCTCTGTCAGCGCCCGGAACTCCCCTGGCGCCAGATCCGCATCCAGCACGATGTCGCCGATCTGCTCCCGATGCAGCCCCACCACCTTATTGCCGCGGGCAGCCAGCATCCGTTTGACCTGATGGTAGCGCCCCTCCGTGATGGTCAGCAGCAAGGTGTTCGCGTCCACCCGCTCGGCCCGGGCCGGCAAGGTCGGGCTGTCCTCGCCGCGTAACAGAATTCCCTCACGCAAGGCCTGCAAGTCCTCGTCACTGACCGGATCCGCGCAAATCACCCGATAGCACTTGCCACAGGCATGGTTCGGGGACGTCAGGCGATGGGACCACTGCCCGTCGGAGGTGAGCAGCACCAGCCCGGTGGTATCCCGGTCCAGCCGGCCGGCAGGGTGCACCTGGGTACGTAACACAGCCGGCAACAGATCCAGTACCGTACGATGCTCCGGATCGTCCGTGGAGCAGACCACATCAACGGGCTTGTGCAGCATCAGATAACGATGGCCGGGAAGCTGCACGACTTCACCATGCAACATCACCACCTGATCCGGGCGCAACTGCAGGTTGGCTTTGGGTTTTGCCTCATCCGCTACCGTTACCGCCCCGCCGCTGATCAGCTTTTTCGCCTCCTTGCGGGTGAGGCCGGCACTGTGGGCGAGAAAATAGTCCAGACGCATGGGCAAAACCGTTTCCAGAGAAACCACCATGATAACCGACATAAGGTGTCTGGAGTGCAGACCCATCACTGGTATCATGGCGACCCGATTTCACCCCCCAGCGTTACCGGAGCCCCATGAGCAAACTCAACCCCCGCCAGCAGGAAGCCGTGAATTACGCCGACGGCCCCCTGCTGGTACTGGCCGGTGCGGGCTCCGGCAAAACCAGCGTGATCACCCGCAAGATCGCCTGGCTGATCCAGGAACGGGGTATTCCGGCCCGCCATATCGCGGCGGTGACCTTCACCAACAAGGCTTCCCGGGAAATGAAGGAGCGGGTGCAGCAGCTGGTCAGCCGCGACCTGACCCGGGGACTGATTGTCTCCACCTTCCACAACTTGGGCCTGCGCATCCTCAAATCGGAATTGAAAGCCTGCGGCCTGCGCAACGGCTTCTCGATTCTGGACGGTGCCGACAGCAAGGAAATCCTCAAGGAGATCCTGCGCCAGGGCGAATCGGAACGGGACCTGGACGCGGTCGACGTGATCCACAAACGCATCTCCGACTGGAAGAACGCGCTGGTGCTGCCCGAGGAAGCGGTAAGCACCGCTGAAACCGACGACGACCTGCGCGCAGCCATGGCCTATGGCGGTTACGATCGCATGCTGCGAGTGTGTAATGCGGTGGATTTCGACGACCTGATCCTGATGCCGGCGCGCATGTTCCGCGAACAGCCCCGCATCCTGGAAAAATGGCGCAACCGCATTCAGTACCTGCTGGTGGATGAATACCAGGACACCAACGGTGCCCAGTATGAAATGGTGAAAATGCTCACCCTGCCGGAGGGCAAGTTCACCGTGGTTGGCGATGACGACCAGTCCATCTATGCCTGGCGTGGTGCCCGCCCGGAAAACCTGGCGCAGCTGCAGGAAGACTGGCCCACCCTGAAAGTCGTCAAGCTGGAGCAGAACTACCGCTCCACCGGGCGCATCCTGAAAGCCGCCAATACAGTGATCGCCAACAACCCCCACGAGTTTGAAAAAAGCCTGTGGTCGGATTACGGCTACGGCGAACCGATCCGTTTTTCAGCCTTGCGCGATGAAGAGGCAGAAACCGAATGGATCGCCAGCGATATCTTTCACCGCCGCCTTCAGCAAGGCCTGCAGTGGAAAGATTTCGCCGTGTTGTATCGCGGCAATTTCCAGTCACGGATTCTGGAAATGAAGCTGCAAAGTCTGTCGATTCCCTACAAGGTTTCCGGTGGCAAAAGTTTCTTCTCGCGCAGCGAGATCAAGGACCTGATGTGCTACCTGCGCCTGCTGGTGAACCCGGATGATGACAACGCCTTCCTGCGCATCATCAACACCTGTCTCTTATACACATCTCCGAGCCCACGAGACCGTACTAGATCTC
>OJGZ01000565.1_pt1 | contig 12064 bp, 14 predicted proteins | sample 1595051 | NCBI WGS metagenome assembly OJGZ01 (sample SAMN05416800, study PRJEB24817) | seawater metagenome | isolation source: Sea water | place: Canada:Atlantic | collected 2013-07 | reverse complement strand
GCTAAACGGCCCTTTTTTAAGGAATAATACCTATCTAAACTTCCTTATCTGGTACGGCTCCGATCTTTTTTATGGCAAATAAAACCATCTTTGCCTTGAATTTTTTTGCTGTACCTTATCAGACCCTTCTTTCAATATTTCTTTTGGCGCACTTATTTTTTTAAATCAATGTTGAATTTTCGGCGCCCAGGGTTTTATAAAACTGATAAAGTTATTTCATGATGAAAATAATATCGAATAAAAAAGCAAAAATATATTACCAAGCTTTACTAGAAAAAGACGTTACATATGAAGGAACCTTCTTTGTAGGTGTTAAAACAACAGGTGTTTTTTGCCGACCAACGTGTCCAGCAAGAAAACCAAATTTTGAAAATTGTGAGTTTTTCAAAACAGCCCAGCAAGCGTTAATTGCCTCCTTCCGGCCTTGTATGCGATGCAAGCCTTTATCCGCACCGGGGCAGGCCTCTGAATTAATAAAAAAACTGGTTGATGCGGTTGAAGAATATCCTGAAAAAAGATGGCAAGAACAAGATTTCAAAGAACTATCCATTTGTTCAGAAACGGCACGGCGCCAATTTAAGAAAAGGTTTGGGATGACCTTTGTTGAATATGCCAGAGCCAGACGAATGGGCCTTGCTTTTAAACAGATCCGTCAAGGGGCCAAAATTATTGATACGCAATTATGCTCTGGTTACGAATCAGGCAGCGGATTTCGGGATGCTTTTTCCAAAATAATGGGATGTGCCCCGGTGAAATCCAGCCATAATTTTGTTATATTAAAGGCAGCGTGGATTGATACGTACCTGGGCCCTATGTGTGCCATAAGCGACGAAGACGGTTTATATCTTTTGGAATTTTCTGATAGGCGAGGCCTGGAATTGGAAATTGAAAGATTGCGAATCAAGAAAAAGGCCGCCATTATTCCAGGGGAAACAGAACCCATTAAATTAATAAAAAAAGAACTGTCATCTTATTTTTCCGGTCAATTAAAAACATTTAAAACGCCCGTTCATATGATGGGTAGTGATTTTCAAAAAAGGGTATGGGATGCTTTGTTAAACATTCCTTATGGGGAAACCCGAAGTTATTTACAACAAGCCCACTGTATAGGAAATGACAAATCTTTTAGGGCTGTGGCCAATGCCAATGGCGCAAATCAACTGGCCATCATTATTCCTTGCCACCGAATTATTAATAGTAATGGTGACCTTGGCGGATATGGAGGCGGCATCACACGAAAAAAATGGCTGATTGATCATGAAAAAAATTACCGAGGAATGATACAGAGAAAAGATTGATTTAAGCCCCATATATATTTATTTTATAATAATGAAAATTACGATAAAACATTTAATACTTACTATATTAATTCTATTATCAGGATGTTCCATGACAAAAATAAATATGCCTTTGATGGTATGCAAGGGGTTAACGTAACTGAATTGGCACAAAGCGGTAAAGTTTTACCAATTACCCGCATGGGAAGTCCTATTCTGCGCAACAAATAAACAGATATTGATCCCCAGTCAGACGAAGCTTTAAAGATTATACAGGATATGGCCGCAACAGTTGCCAAGTATGGTATTGGAAATGTTGCCGGCATCTCGGCGCCGCAAGTTGGTTATAACAAGCGTATTTTATACTATACAGAATTTGATCGCGATAACCAAAAAGTCAAAGCGGGATATTTTCTATTTAACCCAACTTATGAAAAAACCACAGAAAAAATGATTACCAGTATTGAACCTTGTATGTCATTACCTGATTTAATGGGGGTGGTGAAACGCTATAAATCTGTACGCGTAAAAATGATCAAATATGATGGTACAAATTTCACCCCAGTTGACCAAGAATTTCATAATGAGGAATCACGCTTTTTACAACATGAAATTGATCGTTTAGATGGCCGTTTGTTTGTCGATCTTTTAGAAAGTCCGCGGGACCTTTATTATATGGATGAGTTCAAAGAATATGCTTTGCCGAAATTACAGGAAATTTTCAAAGCAAAGGCTGTGCAGTAAGACACCGATCAATGCCTGCAAGGTCTTTGCGACATTCGATTAAGGTAAATTGATTATCAGATAGAATTTGACAGACATCATCTTTTTGTCCAAAGCCAATTTCCAGAACCAAAATACCTTTTGGGTTAAGATGATTTTTGGCATTTCGAATAATTTCTTCATAACAAGACAGGCCATTATGATCGGCAACCAAAGCCAGTTTTGGATCAAAATTTCGAACATTATCATCCAGGGTTTCGTAATCTGTATGGCTGATATACGGGGGGTTACTGATGATGATATCAAACTTTTCTGTCAGACCATCAAGCCAACTGCCTTGTTGAAAAGTTGCCCTGGTGTTCAACCCCAAGTTCTTGGCATTTTGCGTGGCTGTTTCCACAGCCTTTGGATTCAGATCAACCCCAACGCCTGTGGCCATTTTATATTCATGCAACAACGATAATAATAAACAGCCCGTTCCTGTGCCTAAATCCAATATTTTCAAGTCTTTTGATTTATCTTTGATGTGGGTCAACACGCCCTCAATCAAAGTTTCGCTGTCGGGGCGGGGGTCCAATGTGGCGTCGGATAGTTGGAAATCCAGGCTCCAGAATTCGCGTTGCCCCAGAATGCGTGTGATCGGTTTACCGCCGGCAAGATCTGTACACAATTTTATGAATTGATCAAAACCAGACTGGGTGACTTTTTTTTCTGGATAGGCGAAAATATGCCCCGGCGTTTTTTGAATGACATGCCCCAAAAGGATGCGGGCATGTTGGACAGAAAGGCCATAATCTTTCACAGCTTTCTGTAAGGCGTCAGCAAAAATCATAAAGGAATTCCGTATTTCCGCAAAAATGTGTTGGGGCCATTTTTATAGTCTTCGATCATGCCATCTTCCAACTTAATTTTATCCGGGTGCAGGACATAATAATCAAAGAAATCAATGGCATGACGGGCATCCATTTCCGCCAATAATTCTGCCATTAAACGGGGCGTTTGAAAGTGATGATAATCCAACAAATCATTCCAATCGCCCCCCCAAATATGAAAACCATTATAGGCAAATGTATCAATAATTTCTTCGACCATCCCTGGGCGCAGGTTATGACGATTCATATATTCCAAGCCTTTGGTGGGCCATACTTCCATCGTGCCACAGTCTTTTGTGGGGTGTTTTGAAAAATATCCCGCATAAGGATTTTGCACTGGATTGATATCAATTGCCAGGCCGTATGAATGGATGGATAGGGCGTGATTTCCATCAACGGCAATTTTTCGATAATTAAAGGCCGACGAATTATTGGCGGCCATGGAATCGTCATCACTGCCATTAAAATGTTCAATGGGTTTGGCAGAACAAAGGGGGAATCGAATTAAAAACAGGTGTCGAAATATGTTGGCCACATGCAGGGCCACAGCGTCCATGACAACGACTTGCCCATCATGGCAAATTTCGCCCTTAAAATTATGGTAAGAAAATTCAACAACATTTAAGCGATCCAGGGGGACCGGGCATCCTTCTTTCCAAACACCCCGATCCACCATCAATTGGCGTTGTTCCTGATTTAAAGGGGATTCTTTGAAAATGGGATGGGTCATGATTCATCAACCTCTGACAGTAATTCTGCTTGGTGTTCTGAAATCAAAGGTTCAATAACTTCGTCCAATGCCTCACCTTTAATAATTTCATCCAGTTTATAAAGCGTCAAGTTAATGCGATGATCTGTTACCCGTCCTTGGGGAAAGTTATAGGTGCGAATACGTTCAGACCGATCGCCCGTTCCGATTTGGCTTTTACGATGGGCGGCACGTTCATCATTTACTTTTTGACGTTCTTGTTCAAACAGACGCGCCCTTAAAACACGCATGGCTTTCGCCCTATTTTTATGTTGGGATTTTTCATCTTGTTGCTGCACAACCAAGCCTGTTGGAATGTGGGTGATTCGGACGGCACTGTCCGTAGTGTTAACAGATTGCCCGCCAGGTCCACTGGCACGGAAAACATCAATCCGCAAATCTGTTTCGTTAATTTGAATGTCAATTTCTTCGGCTTCAGGTAAGACGGCAACTGTTGCCGCAGACGTATGAACACGTCCCTGCGTTTCTGTTTCGGGAACCCGTTGAACACGATGCACCCCAGATTCAAATTTTAAACGGGCAAAGACGTCTTTTCCAGATACAGAAAAACTGGCCTCTTTTACACCGCCAATATCTGTATCATTGCATTCCAAAACTTCGGTGCGCCAGCCTTTTATTTCGGCATAACGCTGATACATGCGCATTAATTCTGCCGCAAATAAGCCAGCTTCGTCCCCACCTGTTCCGGCACGTACTTCAACAATGGCATTCTTTTCGTCAGCAATATCTTTTGGCAGTAACAAAACCTTAATTTCATCTTCAATTTCAGGTAGGTTTTTTTCCAGGCTGTGTAATTCTTCTTCCGCCATATCGCGCATATCTTTGTCTGTGTCTTTATCCGCCAATAATTCTTTTAATTCATTAATTTCATTGCGTTTATCCCACCACCTTGTGGCAACATCCGCAACAGGGGTTACTTCAGATAGTTCTTTTGATATGCGCACAAATTCATCAGAGTTCATCCCATCGGGATTGTTTAATTTTTCTTCTAAAAACTTTTTACGTGCGATCAATTTTTCAAGTTTGTTATCTAAGCTCATAATTCTATTTCTTTAGGTAGGTTGTTAAGTTTGATAAAGGCACAGTTTCTTGGGTCCCGGTATCCAAGTCTTTGACCACGACAGATTGATTCTTTAATTCATCTTCGCCCATTAAAATCGCCGCGCGTGAATTAATTTTATTGGCATATTTCATGCGGGATTTTAAATTCCCCCTATTTTTACTATTAAGGGCAATATCATTTTGACGCAAAATATGGGCCAACTTAATTGATTCTTTTTCAGCCTCGGGTCCAATGGGGATAAGACTGATGGGACGCGCTGGTTCTGGGGTTTGATCCAATAATAAATCAATCCTTTCAAGACCAGCCGCCCAACCCACACCGGGCAGGGCAGGGCCGCCCATTATTTCAGATAGGCTGTCATAACGACCACCGGCCAATACAGTGCCTTGGGCGCCCAGGTGCGTAGACGTAAATTCAAAAGCCGTATGGCAATAATAATCCAACCCGCGTACCAATCTTGAATTTAATTTATAAGGAATTTTCAAAGATTCCAAACCGGCCAATACTTCGTCAAAAAATGCCCTGGCAGAATCGGTTAAATGATCCTTCATTTGCGGGGCAGTTTGGATGAATGGCTGATCTTGTTCTGATTTGGAATCCAATATACGCAGGGGGTTTTTTTCCAAACGAATTTGGCTTTCGTCAGACAAATCGCCCACATGTTGTTTGAAATGATCCACCAAGGCTTTGCGATAATTATCGCGGCTGGCCGTGTCACCCAAGGTATTAATTTCCAACACAACTTTATCTTTCAGACCCAGGGCACACAATAAATCCCAGCCCATGGCAATGACTTCGATATCTGCCTGGGGGGATGGATCGCCAATTAATTCAGTCCCCAATTGATGGAATTGGCGGGAACGTCCTTTTTGGGGGCGTTCATATCGAAACATGGGCCCATAATAAAATAGTTTCTGGGGCAAATCTTGGGTCAATTTATTGGTGATCATCGCACGCATAACGCCAGCCGTTCCTTCGGGCCGCAAAGCAATACGATCGCCATGGCGATCTTCAAATGTAAACATTTCTTTTGTAACAATGTCAGAGGTATCGCCCAAAGAATGGGTAAACACATTCAGGTATTCGAAAATGGGCGTGCTGATTTTGCCAAAGCCATACAGCCGCGCAACATGTTTCATTTTGCCTGTAATATAATCCAACCGGTCTGTAATAGCGGGCAGTTGGTCGTATGTGCCGCGAAAGGGCTTTAACATTTGATCCTCTTCTTCATTGTCATTTCAGATTTAGTTCGGAATCCATAACGGGGCTTGTCCCAAATAATCTGTATGTCATATACACATGGATTCTGAAACAAGTTCAGAATGACACTCTTTTTCAAGCCCCATAATACATAATTCAGGCGCTTAATCCAAGAGGAAAGGCAAGGAAGATTTTTTATTTTACCCTTTGATTCTTTTGTACAAAATTGCCGGGGCAAGGCTTCCTATTCCTAAATTAACAAGGTGAAAGGTAATGGTTATAAACAGGCTTAAAATTGAAAATTTTGGTTCAGCAGGTTGAGTCCCTTTAAACACATTTATAATATCAGGAAGAGAAATTACCAAAGAAACGACTATTGAAATAAGGATTAAAAAGAAAAAGACGCCAGAAATTGTTAGTAACCTGCCTTTTGATTGATTCCAAGATTCAACAAATCCCAAAGTAGGTGTATAGATCAAAGCAGGAAACAAAAAATAAACCCTTAGAGTCAAATAAATTACCCCAATCGCTACAGCAGCCCAACCAATATAACCCAAAAAGGGGGTTATATTGGAAATGAATAAACTAATTACAGAACCTAAGCCTATGACAGCAAAAAGCCCTAAGGATAAAACAAAAACTGTTCCTATGAATTTAAGTTGAAGCCGTCCAATGCCAAACCCCCACAAACCCATGGGCTCAATTTTTTTGGAGACCCCCATTTGGGTTATATAAATATAATAATTAATGTACGCAAGAAGCAAAAAGAATCCAAGTAGGATACCACTGATTAGTTTTAAAGCTGTAAAAGATTCAGTATGCCCTTGGTCAATAAGATAAGAATAATAAATGAAATAAAAACCTGCCCCATACATTATAAGAAGTTGCGGATAGGTTTGCCTAATAATATAAGATAATTTACCAAAAAATAGGCTAAATGTTTCTTTTATAATATTTAATGAACTGATTTTTTTCATTGTGTCCTCATACATAACTATGCTCAATATACGATTTTTATTTAATATTTACAAGGGAAAGGCCTAAATTTTCCAAGCCGTTATATAAATCACATCAAAGGTGACAGGGAATGTGCCGTCGGGGTGGGCATATGTTTTTTGATAAACATCTTCCACTTTGGAAAATAAGGATAAAGGGGTTAATCCCTTTGATTGGGCTTTCAAGGCATTGGTTTCGCCCAGACATTTCAGGTCTGTAAACAGGTCTGGTAATCCTTCGTATTGGACAATAATTTGATCACGATCCACAACCGGCATATCAAACCCTGTCTGACGGAGTAAACTGACCACATCATCCAATCCACGAAAGGGATGAACATGCGGTTTTGCCCCCGTATCAGATTCAGCTTTGATAAAACAATCCTTTAATTCATGCAGGGTATATTCCCCGAACAGGGCGCCGATAAAAACACCGCCAGGGCTTAACGCCTGTTTAATTTGTTCAAGGGTTGATGCCAGATGATTGGACTTGTGGAAATTTAAACAGCTATAGAATAAATCGACAGATTCAGGGGAACCCTCAATCACATCAAAATCAGGGGCTTTAAATTCTTTGTAATCGTGCTGTGTATTCAGCCATTGCCCCACCATACCTTTGTGGGATCCATAATTCACAATGCGCTGGGGCAGTTCTTTTAACAGACTTACCCGATCTTTCAATGTTGTATCGACAGCTTCCAATAAAAAATCAACTTGTTCAGGGTCAGATATGGCTTGATTCAGATGAATTTTTTTGCGATCAAACAATCCTTTTTCTTCAACCATTTTTAAAAAATCTTTGGGATCAGTCATCTTTTAATTTTTCTGCAGCATTGCGGGCAAGGTCGTCAACTTCTTCATTATATTTATTCCCGTTGTGGGCCTTAACCCAGTTCCAAACAACATCATGTTTTGCTTCAAGGGCCGCCAGTTGTTCCCACAAATCTTGATTTTTAACAGGCTTTTTATTGGCTGTTTTCCAGCCATTCCTGACCCACCCTTTAAGCCACTTTGTAATGCCATCTTTGACATAGGAACTGTCTGTAAAAACATGAATGGGCAGGGGGCGTTTAACAGTCTCCAGCCCTTTGATGGCCGCCATTAATTCCATGCGGTTATTGGTTGTTTCAGGGTCATTACCTTGCAATATTTTTTTTGATTTTTTATACAATAAAATTGCCCCCCAACCACCGGGGCCAGGGTTTCCAAGGCAGGATCCATCTGTATATATTTGAATAATTTCCATAGCGTTAACCTATCTTATTTATAAAAATTTCAAAAGGGGTTTGTAAAAAACTATTCTTCAATTAAGGCAAACCCTTTTAATCTTGATTTGCTTTCTGTATATTAATGATAGTAAAGATACTACATTACATAATTTATGATTAAAAAATAATATGAAATTTCCAGTGAAACTACAGAAAATGAAACTGCTAAAGCGTTACAAGCGTTTTTTGGCGGATATACAGCAATTTCAAGATCGCCTAACTTTTACGGCCCACTGTCCAAATCCAGGGTCCATGAAAACATTGTTGGATGATCCGGATACAAAGGTTTGGGTGCGCCCGCATGAAGATGCGCGGACGCGGTTGCCGTATACATTGGAAATCATTGAAAGCTTTGGCACCTTGATTGGGATCAATACCATGTTGCCCAATAAAATTGCCAAGGAAGCCATTGAGGCAGATAAAATTCAAGAATTGGCCCGTTACGAAGTCTTGAAGACAGAGGTTAAGTACGGGAAAAATTCCAGGATTGATATTTTATTACAGTCAGAGGACAAGCCCGATACGTATGTCGAAGTCAAAAGTGTGACAATGAAACGGGGCCAGCAAGCCCAATTCCCTGATTCAGTAACAAAACGGGGCAAAAAACATCTGGAAGAATTGATGGATATGGTATCAGCAGGCCACCGTGCTGTGATGCTGTTTATTGTTCAGCGGGATGATTGTCTGGATTTTGGGATTGCAGAAGATATTGATCCTGACTATGCTGCAACCATGAAACACGCCATAAAAAATGGGGTGGAAGTTTTGGCGTATGCTTGTAAAGTGACCCCCGAAGAAATATATGTAAAGAAACGCGTAAAGGTAAATATTATAGTATGAAAGATCAACACGGCAGAAATATCGCAATTCATGACAAAGCAGGCTTTGAAGGCATGCGCAAAGCTGGCCGTTTGGCAGCACAGGTTTTGGACATGATTACCCCGCATGTGCAACCTGATGTGACGACAGAATATCTTGATGATCTTTGTCATAAGTTTATTTTGGATCATGGGGCAAGGCCCTCCTGCCTTGGTTATCACGGGTATCCAAAAGTTATCTGTACGTCTGTTAATCATGTTATTTGTCATGGCATTCCTGGGCCAAAAAAATTGGTTAAGGGGGATATTGTTAATATCGATGTTACTGTTGACTTGAACGGATGGAATGGCGATACCAGCCGCATGTTTTATGTGGGTGACAAAGTTGGTGTTAAGGCCCGTAAGTTGGTTGAAACCACGTACGAAGCCATGATGCGGGGTATCGAAATGGTTAAGCCTGGTATCACGTTGGGTGATATTGGCCATACTATTCAAAAGTTTGCAGAATCAAAAGGCTTTTCAGTTGTACGTGATTTTTGTGGTCATGGGGTGGGGCGCACCATGCATGAAGCACCCGAAGTCTTACACTTTGGCAAGCCAGGCACTGGACTGGAATTATGTGAAGGAATGTTTTTCACCATTGAACCCATGATTAATGTGGGAAAATATGATGCAAAAATATTACAAGACGGGTGGACGGCTGTTACTCGTGATAAATCATTATCAGCCCAATTTGAACACAGTTTGGGCGTAACGGCAGATGGCTATGAAATATTTACAGGGTCCCCAAAGGGGTGGACATTACCACCATATAAATAATGGTTGAAAATCATCAGCAAGGGCATCGCAAAAGGTTAAGGGAACGTTTGATTAAATCAGGCGAAGAAGCCCTGGCCGATTATGAATTGTTGGAAATGGCGTTGTACTGGAGTCATCCCCGCGGTGATACCAAGCCCATTGCAAAAGACCTTTTAATAAAATTCAAAAATTTGGCCAACGTTTTTGTCGCATCCAAGGATGACTTAAAAAAAGTCAAAGGGGTGGGGGATTCAACAGTTGCTGTGTTGCGGTTATCTTATGCCATTGCCTTGCGTCTTGCCAAAGCAGAATTAATGGATCGCCCGCTGTTGATGGATAGTGATCAATTAATCCGTTATTGCCGTTTAAGAATTAAAGACCCCAAAATTGAACAGTTTCATATTTTCTTTTTGGATAAAAAACATCAGTTTTTATCAGATGAAATTCATCAAATTGGAACAGTAGATCACGCGACTGTTTATCCCCGTGAAATTATTAAAAAAGCGCTAGAATATGGGGCATCAAAAATTTTAATGGTTCACAATCACCCCAGTGGAGATTCAACACCGTCCAAAGCAGATGTGGATTTAACAAAACATATTGCTGAAATTGGGGAGAAACTGGGCATCCAAGTAAATGACCACCTGGTTTTAGGAAGTGGGTCGTATACTTCGATGAAAGCCAAGGAACTTTTTTAACCCTTAATAGGCTTTCCAGGGTATCAGTTTTGTCCGCAATACTTGTTGTTATATATTTTTGAAACACCCTGTCATCAACAGATCCATACAATATTATTCAAGGCGCTATCCCCTATTGAAAAACATGAAAATCTTTAAAAATTGAAAATTTGTAAATTTTCAAATAAAGAACTAATCTGTGAATATAAAAAATTTGCAAGGAGGAAATCGTGAAAAAAATAATAAAAAAACATAAACTAAATAATTTTGGGGTTCTTAAATTTATTAATTTTGTTTCGGCAGTGATGCTTTATGCCACCAAAGCAGGTATGCCATAAAAAGATTGACAAGTATTTTGTCTAAAATTATGGTGAACTATGTCGTAAAAAACTCTTAGATAAATATCTTAGAGAGCCAAGGCTGGGAAAGTTGTTTTTGCCCCTTCAAATAGGGCAATTACATGAAAATAAATTCAGACTTGCTCTTATCTATGTTACGACAGGCGTTTATTCAGAATCTTTGCCTTAAAAGGTGTCGTCCATTCTGCGTCTATAAGCGTAAAAACAAAGGGTTGCCAGTTTTAAATGATCCGGGGCAAATTAATTAAAGGAATATTTGTATGACAAGGCTTTTTTTTAAAAGAATTATCTTTTTTGCCCTTTTAATGGGGGCTGCAGTCTTTTTATACTGGAATTATTTTGTTTGTCAGACCCAGTTTGACGGGCATGTTTTAAAAAATAACAAGCCTTTGATTGTCTTTGATTTTGATGGGACGGTTGCTGATTCTTGGCCGCATATCATAAAAATTATGAACCGGATTTCCCCTGAGTATGGCTTTAAGCAGATTCCTTATGCGGATAAAGATAAGTATCGTAATATAGAGTTAAAGCAAGTTTTGAAGGGGCTGGATATTGGAAGCTTAAGATTGCCATTTGTTGTAAAGCGTGTTCGCAAAGAAATACAAAAGGATATTTTAAATATCAAAATGGTTCCCGGGATGAAACAACTTTTGGATACGTTGAAAAATCAGGGGTATAATTTAGGGATTGTTACTTCAAATTCTGTGGCCAATACAAAAAAATTCCTGAAACATAATAATGTGGAGGATATTGATTTTATTTATTCAAGCACTTGTGTGGGCGACAAGGACAAGCTGATTAAAGATGTTATTCAAAAAAGCCAGATAGATCCTGAAAGCATCTATTATGTTGGGGATGAGGTTCGGGATATAGAGGCCGCACAAAAAACAGGGGTTAAAAGTATTGCCGTAACCTGGGGGTTTAGTTCCAAAAAATTAATAGAACAATCAAATCCTGATTATTTAATTAATGATCCTATGGACCTGTCCAAGTTTTTGAATTAACTGATTTAAGGTATTTTAAAAGCCCGTTAACCCTTTTTTAATAATAAATTTCCCACGTAGATCCTTTGGTTTTTGTTGCTGACTGTGCCGATCCCGTTCTCCAAAAATAAATAATATAAAAAAGTTATAAAAAGGTATTGACGATGGGGATACATATCCCATATAAGAAGAGAGCAGACAAGTTCTGCAAGTTCATAGAAAGAGTAAAGAAGGAAGGAGCAGGTGATGTGGAAGCTTAGTA
>OJGZ01000561.1_pt1 | contig 12113 bp, 10 predicted proteins | sample 1595051 | NCBI WGS metagenome assembly OJGZ01 (sample SAMN05416800, study PRJEB24817) | seawater metagenome | isolation source: Sea water | place: Canada:Atlantic | collected 2013-07 | reverse complement strand
CGAGATCTAGTACGGTCTCGTGGGCTCGGAGATGTGTATAAGAGACAGGTATGAATAGAGTATGAAACACTCATACTAAAATCATTCTGCATTTTGGATAATACAAATTTTAACAAATGAACTTTTGAAAGATTTATTTCTTTCTGTCAATTACGTAATTCACCATTAACTCCAGTGATTCTTTGTAGGGAGAGGGGGGATATGTTTCAAGAAGTTGCAGTGCCTGTTTTTGATACTCCTTCATTTTTGAAACCGCATAATCAAGTCCGCCGTTATCTTTTACAAAGGCGATAACCTCCTTAACGCGCTGCTTGTCTTTATTATGGTTTTTAACCGAATTGATAAGCCATTTTTTTTCTTCGGAAGACGAATTATTTAACGCATAAATTAAAGGTAGTGTCATTTTCTGCTCCTTAATATCAATACCTGTAGGCTTACCAATACGCTCGTTGCCATAATCAAAGAGGTCGTCCTTAATTTGAAAGGCTGTTCCTATAAGCTCGCCAAACTTGCGCATTTTTTCTACTTCTTGATCCGGAGCCATTACAGATCGGGCACCCATTGCACAGCAAGCCGCAATTAAGGTGGCCGTTTTTTGGCGGATAATTTCAAAATAAATTTCTTCGGTAATGTCGAGCCTTCTGGCTTTTTCAATTTGTAGCAATTCGCCTTCGCTCATCTCACGCACGGCTACAGAGATTATTTTTAGCAAGTCGAAATCATCGTTGTCAATGGAAAGCAACAATCCTTTTGAAAGCAAATAATCGCCAACCAAAACTGCTATTTTATTTTTCCAAAGCGCGTTTATGGAGAAGAAACCACGACGTCGGTTACTATCGTCCACCACATCATCGTGCACCAAGGTGGCAGTGTGGATAAGCTCAATAACGGAAGCTCCACGATAGGTACGTTCGTTCACTTGGCCGTTGCCTGTCATTTTTGCGATTAAGAAAACAAACATGGGCCGCATCTGCTTTCCCTTTCGGTTTACCACATAATGTGTAATTCTGTTTAGTAGGGAAACTTTGGAAGACATAGAAGCGGAGAACTTTTTTTCAAAAAGCTCCATTTCGGTTTCAATGGGAAGTTTGATGCGCGAAACTATCTTCATAAAGGTTCAAAGATAGTCAAATTTGAATGATGGATTTGGAGGTACTATTTTATAAAATCTACCAAAATTAGTTGCTGAAAATTTTCCTTAACAAAATTTTAGCAGTCTGGATTAATTTCCAAAAAGTAAAAAGCGCAATCAATTATAGGCTTTGCACAGAAATCTTTAAAAAGCTTGTTAATAATTGTGGAGAATACAATATAACCTGTAAACCTTATCAGAATATTCAAAAATGCGTTAAACTCTTGGGATGTACAGTAAAACAGAAGGTCAAAAGTTAACTTTGGAACAATAAATTTTAACTCCTTAATTAATATTAAAATGAAAAAAATTACATTATTGGCCGCATTATTTGCTGGCTTTGCTATGAATGCACAGACGACTATTTTTGAAGATGATTTTGAATCTTATGATGATTTCATTATTGAAAATGTTGGAGATTGGACTTTAGTAGATCTTGACCTTTTACCAACTTACGGCTTTACAGGTGTTACTTTTGACAATTCCGGGTACACTGGAGCTTTTATTGTTTTCAATTCAACTACAACAAATCCTCCGTTAGATCCAACAGCTGATTCTGACTGGACTGCATACAGTGGAGCAAAAGCAATGACATCTTTTGCTGCTGTACCAGACGGAACAACTAACTCAAACAATGATTGGCTTATTTCTCCACAAATAACTCTTGGAGCAGATGGAAATATGTTATCATTTTGGGCTAAAGCAGCAGACGCTACTTATTCTCAAGAAAATTTTAGAGTTTTAGTTTCTACTGTTGATACAGACCCAAATAACTTTTCAGAGCTTGAAGGTGGTTTAGTTCCTCAAGCAATTGATTGGGAAGAATTCACTTTCGATCTTGATGCTTATGCTGGACAGGATGTGTATATCGCAATTAACCATGTAGCTTCTGACCAATTTGGTTTCCAAGTTGATGATTTTAAAGTTACAGCTGATGTTTTGAGTGTGAACGATGAAGCTTTCCAAGGTTTCAAACACTTCGTTGCTAACGGTCAATTAAACCTTTCTGCAAACACTGCTATGGAGCGTGTTGCCCTTTACAATATGTTGGGCCAAGAAGTAGTTTCTCAAAAACTAGCTAGCAATAATGAAACTGTAAACATTGCTGGACTTCAGTCTGGTGTTTACATTGCTACCGTTTCTATTGAAGGAGCAAGCAAAACTTTCAGAATTGTAAAAAACTAATTTAGGTTTTATTCTGAATTGAAAAGAGCGGCAAAAGCCGCTCTTTTTTATTGCTTGTTTGCCAACTGCCCGCAGGCAGCGTCAATGTCTTTACCGCGACTTCGGCGGACCGTTACCGGAATCCTGTCGTGCTCCAAAGCCTGTATGTAATCATCAATCACGATGGAAGAAGCTTGTTGAAAATGGCCGTCGTCTATTGGGTTGTATTCAATGATATTTACTTTGCAGGGAACGTACTTACAAAAGGTTACCAAAGCTTCAATATCGGCCCACTTATCGTTTATATCTTTCCAAACGATGTATTCGTAAGTAATTTTGCGTTTGGTTTTATTGTACCAGTATTCTAATGATTCTCGCAGATCTGGCAGTGTAAAATTCTTCGCAAAAGGCATTATCTGCTCCCGCGTTTCTTGAATGGCGGAGTGCAATGATACAGCAAGATTGAATTTCACCTCATCGTCGGCAAGCTTTTTAATCATTTTTGGCACCCCAGACGTAGATACGGTAATGCGTTTTGGGGACATTCCCAAACCGTCATCTGAGGTAATCTTTTCAATAGACTCCAAAACATTTTTATAATTCATGAGCGGTTCGCCCATTCCCATAAAAACAATATTTGAGAGCGGTTTGTCGTGATATAAGCGGCTTTCTTTATCAATTGCCACCACTTGGTCGTAAATTTCGTCGGGGTTTAGATTGCGCATTCGTTTCAACTTTGCGGTAGCGCAGAACGTACAATCCAAACTACAGCCCACTTGCGAGGAAACGCAGGCCGTGGTTCTTTTTTTTGTAGGAATTAAAACCGATTCAACTACCAAGTCGTCATGAAGTTTTACGGCATTTTTTATGGTGCCGTCATTGCTTTTTTGAAGATGGTCCACCTTTATGTGGTTGATAACGAAGTTTTCATCCAAGTGTTTACGGGTCTCTTTGGAAATATTGGTCATATCATCAAAACTGTGAATTCCCTTACTCCATAACCAATCATATACCTGTGTTCCCCGGAAAGCTTTGTCGCCAATGCTCTCGAAAAAACTTCGCAGTTCTTCTTTTGAAAGTGCCCGTATATCTTTTTTTTCTGAAACCATCGTGCAAAATTACTGTATTTTAAAGAAAAAAGCCTCTTTTCCTTTTCAGAATAGAGGCTTAATCCACTTAATAGAACTATGGTTTATTTATTTATAATTACTTTTTTGGTTATAGAGTCTTTGCTGTCCTCATCAATCAAATGAAGAAAATATACACCATCCGCTAGATTAGAAACATTGATAGTGTTCATAGTATTGGACAATGAACCTGAATGGATACGCCGCCCCACAACGTTTAAAAACTGAAATGACAGGTGCGGGTATCTATTATTCATAACTGTAATGGTTGAACTTGCAGGATTCGGATAGATTTTAAGATCTCCCGTAATTTCAAAATCTGGAATGTTCAATAGATTTTGAAGTGTTTCCACTGTGGTGTGCCCAGAATTGGTAGGGTCTAGCCATTCCTTAAGTCGGGTTTGTTGTGTTGTCCCATAATTCCAGGAAATACCGAACCTTCCGTAAATATCGTAATCTCCATTGTTTTCCAACCCGTTGCAGGCAGACTGCCCGGCGTAAAGTTGCCCAATAATCCTTCCGTTTTCGTCAAAAAGTGGGGAGCCTGATGAGCCGCTCTCTGTAGTGCCTATTTCCCAACCATTTCCACTTCCGTGGTTACCGCCACCAATTAACCAAACTTGCGTGCCATTGGCATCTATTTTTTCGGCACCGGAATCATCACGGCAAATTTTCATAATATCTCCATTAGGGTGATGGATACCAACCTCAAACAATGGTTCATTATCTGAATTATCCCAACCTGCAAAAGCAACATCCCACGATTCTGGTATTTTGTCAAAAAGCTCCACAAGCGCAAAATCACTTTTGGCATTGTTTGCCCTCAATTCTGCCCCGCTGATGGTGAAATTTGTTTGCAAATCGCCGCTTTCATCTCCGGTTCCACATACTGGAGTGGGACTTACCCAATTAAACCGAATGGACCAAAGCGAAGGATTGCTGTTTTGAAGACAGTGGTTGGCTGTTAAAAGGTATGGGGTTTTATCATTTCTGGTATTATTAATCAAAGCAGCAGAACACAGATAACCATTTCCTAAGTTTAAAAGTGAAACTGCTTTTTTAACCAAATCTTTTTTAGTGTCAAAATCACTTCCTACTGGACAGTTTACATCGTAATTACATTCACCTGAGTCGTTAAGTCCACGGTTTCCTTCAAGGAGAGCATTTACCCTGCCCATTCTATATCCGTGAATTACACTATTTATCTGAAGACGCGCTACATTTTGGGTATTTGCAGGTTGGTAATATTCAATCCAAATAATATTGCCATCAACAAACCAAGTGCCTAACTGTCCATTATCTCTATTCTGGTTATTATTATAAGTACGGGTAACATCGGTCCTCTCTTGATTGTAAAGTTGAACTTTTGAGCCATGTGGTAAATAAAAATCACTAAAATTAATGCTCAGGTTTAACGCACCAGTTGATTGAATGGTAGCCTGCCATATTTTAGCCCCGTCGGGAAGTGTAGTCCACAAACCGTCGTGCTCCATATTTATATTTACGGGAACCTCAATTCCATACCGCCAGGGCATGCTTTTATCCAAATCATTAATGCTATCCTGTTGCACTATCATTTCCAAATCTAGTGGGGGAAGGCGAATAACTTCTGGCTGTTGTTGTAAATTTAGATCCCAGCTTTCAGGCAAATCATCACCAGCACCTTGCGAGAAGGCGGCAAAAAAGAAAAGTGTAAAAATGAAGAAAAGTAATGTTTTTTTCATTCAACTTGCTGGTTAGTTTACAAAAGGAAGACTAAGGTATATTATTATTTTGACATTTGAAAACCAAATGCTTATAAAATAAAGAATCCCGATACACATCGGGATTCTTGACAATTATATTGAACTTGTTTTAGATTATTAACATAGCATCGCCATAGGTATAAAACCTATATTTTTCCTTAATGGCCTCTGCATAGGCTTCCTTAATAAAATCATGACCTGCAAATGCCGAAACCATCATCAATAAAGTAGATTTTGGGGTATGGAAATTTGTAACCATGGCATTGGCAATGCTGAAATCATAAGGTGGAAAAATAAATTTATTTGTCCATCCTTTGTATGAATTTAGTGTGTGATTTGAAGAAACAGAACTTTCCAAAGCACGCATAGCGGTAGTGCCCACGGCGCAAACACGTTTTTTCTTTTGAATACCCGCATTGATTATATTGACTGCCTGCTGGTCTATTTCCATCTCCTCAGAATCCATCTTGTGTTTTGAAAGATCTTCTACCTCAACAGAACTAAAAGTTCCCAGGCCTACGTGAAGCGTAACTTCGGCAACGTTTACTCCTTTAATCTCAAGACGCTTTAAAAGATGTTTTGAAAAATGAAGTCCAGCTGTGGGCGCCGCAACTGCTCCTTCATTTTTAGCAAAAATAGTTTGGTAGCGCTCCGCATCTTCTGGCTCTACTTCTCTTTTTATATACTTTGGAAGTGGTGTTTCACCCAATTCCGTCAATTTATTTCTAAACTCTTCATAAGACCCATCAAAAAGAAAACGCAGTGTTCTTCCGCGCGAAGTTGTATTGTCAATAACTTCTGCCACAAGGGTCTCGTCATCGCCAAAGTACAGCTTGTTTCCAATTCTTATTTTTCGGGCTGGATCTACCAAAACATCCCATAGACGGGTCTCGGGATTTAATTCCCTTAAAAGAAAAACTTCAATACGAGCTCCGGTTTTCTCCTTGTTTCCGAACAAACGCGCCGGAAAAACCTTGGTATTATTGGTTACCAAAACATCATCTTCGTCAAAATAATCAATCAGATCTTTGAACATTTTGTGTTCAATGGTTTTGTTTTTCCTATCCAATACCATCAAGCGAGCTTCGTCGCGGTTTGGCGCTGGATATTCTGCCAATAATTCTTCAGGAAGGTTAAAGTTGAAGTTTGAAAGTTTCATTCCCATAATGCGTCGTTTCTTTTAAATTTAAAATGCCCCTTTCAAGGCTTTGGTTTACAAGGGCGCAAATATACAACCTCAAAACAGGCGTTGTCAAGTAAATGACGGTTTATTATTTTTAAATGTTTGACACTGGGTGTTCGTAGCTTAAAAAATGAGGCCGAAACAGCTAATTTTTGGATTGTTCAAAAACACAATTAACACCCGCTTTTTCTATATCCTCCCAAAATTTTGGATAGGATTTTGAAACTACTCCGGCACTGTTGATCGTAATTTCTGTTTTCAGGGCAAGCGGTGCAAAGGCCATCGCCATTCTGTGATCCTGATACGTTACCACAGCAATACCTTTATTAATTTTTAAACTTTTTTCAAGATTTAAGGAATTGCTATCAATTTGGACTGAAGCGCCCAGTTTCTCCAATTCAGTTTTCAACGCCAAGAGCCTGTCCGTTTCCTTAATTTTTAAAGTATGTAGCCCCGTCAATCTGCAACTTATACCCAACCCGAAGCAACTCACTGCAATTGTTTGTGCCAAATCTGGCGTGTTTGCAAGATTGAGAAGTAATGAATCCGGCAATTCGATGGACTTTTTTGACAGTGAAATGGTTTTCTCAGAAGTATTAAAAACCGTTTCCACACCCAATGAATTATATAGCTGCGCCAAAGCGGCATCGCCTTGCAAGCTTTCCTCTGAAAAACTGCCGAGTGTAATTTGAAGATTTTCAGAAAGAGCGACCAAACTGTAAAAATATGATGCCGAGCTCCAATCAGATTCCACAATCATCTGCACGTCTTCAATACTTTCTGCGGAAGAAATTTCTATAGAATTTCCAGTGAAATTTCCAGCAACTCCAGCGTTTTTTAAAAGCTGAAGTGTCATTTCTATATAGGGAATAGAAGTGATTTTGCCTTCCAAAGATATTTTTAGGCCCGTGGGAAGCATTGGAGCAATCAGCATTAATGCAGAAATATATTGACTACTGACGTCAGCTTTGATAGTCACTTCATTCTTTTGAAGATTTTTACCCTTTATCTTTAAAGGAGGGAAACCTTCGTTTTGGGCATATTCAATATCTGCGCCCAAATTTCTAAGTGCATTGACCAAAATTTCTATGGGGCGCTCCCGCATTCGCTGGCTTCCGGTGAGCAGCACATCGGCTCCTTCTTTTGCGGCGAAATAAGCGGTTAAAAAACGCATTGCGGTACCGGCATGGTGAACATCTACAGTGCCTTTTAAAACCCTTAATCCTTTTTGCAGAACAGCTGTATCATCACTGTCTGAAAGGTTTTCAATAGAAATATTTGGAAATTCTGCTTGCAGAATAAGCAATCGGTTCGATTCACTTTTAGAGCCGCAAATATTGATTTTTACATTTTCTGAAGGGAGCTCTCCTTTTTTTAGATTGGCGATCATTGTCCAGAATCATTTTGTTTGAGCTTTGCCCTAAACTTTCCGAAAGTGACAAAAAAACCATAAACAAAACCTGCCAAAAAAAGTGTGAGTATAAACATTACAGGATCTCTTTCAGTAAAATACGCAATTTCAAAACCTTCAATTGCCCATTTAATCAACGTGAACAATAGCGCGAAAGCCACCGCAAGCGAAAACACCGATTTCCAAAAACCTTTTGTATTTATAACTTTTTTGAACATTTATTTAAGTTTTTCATTACTATGGTGCCTATCGTGATCGCGTTTGGTTTTTAGTTCCAATTTTTTTTTAAAAGCCTTTTCAAGATCAACGCCGGTTTGGTTTGCAAGGCAGAGCACTACAAAAACAACGTCCGCTAGCTCTTCCCCCAAATCTTTATGTTTATCACTTTCCTTTTCGCTCTGTTCGCCATAACGGCGGGCAATAATACGCGCCACCTCACCCACTTCTTCGGTGAGTTGTGCCATGTTTGTGAGCTCGTTAAAATAGCGTACACCGTGCTGTTTTATCCACTCATCAACTGCCTCTTGTGCGTTTTTAATATCCATTATGCTTTTGAAAGTACGACTTTTTCGTTTTCTTTTGCGATTAAAAGTTCATAGAACTTTTTCAAATTTCCGTATTCTTCGGCAGCAATGAAAGATTTATTGATAGAAAGTTCAACCGAAAGTTGCAGTTTGTTTCCTATCTGCGAGATCAAGTAACGGAAACTGCCCATATCCTCCCCAAGATTAAACACGGCATTTTCGGGCAGGGATTCTACTTTATATCCTTCAGGCAAATCTATATTTACTATGTAACGATCTTTCATAGGATAGCCAAAATCCACAGGATATAAACGGGTTTCAGGCTTAAAAGGACTTTCTTTGGCCGCCAAGAAAACCAAAGGTGAAAAATATAGTTTTCCAGCAACGTCTTCAACTGCATCAACCACTTCAAAGTCATAGTCTAAAGAAACAGGTTTTCCTAAACTATTGAGGTTTTCAAAACTCAAGTTGGAAAGTTCTGCTTGGTTAGCTTCTTTTTCTACTGCTTTGCGCTGTGCATCTTCATTCAAACTTTTATACTCATTTCTATATTGAAAAGCATAATTACCGGTAAACCTGTTTTGGGCTTTACCTACAACTTTAAGATCTGGCTTTATTTCAGCATTAACCATTGCACTTTTGACAGCTGGAATTTGCGGATTTAATGAGATCCAACTTGAAGATCCATCTTTAGTAATTAAACGACCTTTCCAGTTCATTATACTGGTTCTTAAAACTCCAATTTCCGCATCTTTATTGGTTGCGTCAAGAAGCACGATGCCTTGTGGAAGCTCTACGGCGGCAATTACATAGTTAAATCCGTTACGTGTAGGGAATAGCGGCATACCATGGTTTTTGGTACTCACTAAAACTGGATTGGCATTAAGATTAGCCTTTCGCAACATGGCAATGAGCATTAAATTGATATCGGCCACATTACCAGAACCTTTTTTATAGGCTTCCCTTACACCTTCATTGGTATAATAACCTAAGTAGTTATTCCAAGTCATTTTGTTTAATAAAAACGAAAAGATCCTAACTACTTTTTCTTCGGGATTGCTTATCCCACTTAATAGATTGTTTAAATCATCTTCAAAATAATTATCTTTTGACAATTCATTTCCGAATGAATCTACTTCGTATATTCCCTTTGAAACATCTTCCCAGGTAGTTGAAAAAGTCTTTTGGGGAGAGCCCGGAAAATCTACATAACTTAATTCAAACTTGAGCCCGGTAGAATAATTATCTATATTTCCTGCGTATGCTTCTTCTTTTAAAGCTGGAACGTTGCTTAAATTTATAATGTATATATCTTCTTTAAACTTGAAATCTCTTGCACCACCTTTGCTTGTCAGATTACCATACCTATCATACTCAGTACGGGCATTTGCCAAGGCTACAGTCCTATCCCTACCATCTGTTTTAACCTTATAGGGCACCCACCCTTTTTGGTGGGTTTTAAAAACGAAATATTCCGGTGAAGCAAAATGAACATCTACATTCTCAACAGGGATGGTTTCCTGAAAGCGGAATTCGTCAATATTACTTATGAAGGGAGATTTAATACTATACTTATATTCAATCACGCAGCCTTCGCGTATGTCTGGCATAGTAAACTTTAATTTGTGAACATATTTGGTTGTTTTTTCTTCAAAAATACCTTCATTTCTAAGTTTTATCTCCTCAATTTTATCGCTGCCATCCAGATAGTAGGTATATGCTCTTAGGCCTGAAATTTCATCATTTGAACCCGAGTTGCTTTGATATAGGTCAATTTCTTTTGAAGCCCAATCAAAACCTTCTTTGGTGTAAATTTTGATGCGCTCAAAAACATCGGTAACCATATAAAACCCTGAATTTGTTGAATATTCAAAATTTGTATGGACTTCCCTGTATAATATTGCAGCCTCTGCCGTTGGGTCAGTAGGATGTACTCTTTGAATTAATTCTTCTTTGGAAACTTTTCCAAATTTATACTCTTGGGCCAATGATGAGTTAAAAAAACACACAACAGCTATTACGGTTAGTAAGATCGATTTCATGTGGGTTAAGGATTTATTGTACATTTTGCTTTAATAGAATTTTAGTTTTGTCCAATCGGGCAATGGATCGCAAAAAATCACGGAAATTTTCATATTCCGAAGGTGGATATTCGCCTTTATTTAGGATCATTTTACGATTATAGACCAAATTGTTATCTGAGGTTATATTGAAATTAATTTGATATTTTCCGAATTTGGTTTCCAAAATTGTTTCATCGGGTAGTCCATCAATGTCAAAATTTTCAGGCACTTCAACAGTAACCGTATCTATGTGAACATATCCATTCCCTATGTAAAGGTTTTGTTTGCGGGTGTCTATTCGCGGCGGAATGTATTGGTTCTGACTAAAAATATTGGCGCAAAAAAGATAATCGTTACTAACAGGGTTTGCGTAGTTTGGGATATTGAGGGTCAGTTCTTCAGTAAATATTACTTCTTCCTTGTTATTATCAAGCTTTATATCTGTTAATGAAAAACCATTTATATAATTCCACTTCTTCTTGTAATGTTGATCTATGTCTTCTTGTTTTTCTTTTGGAAGCAGGTATTTATCATCATATTGAAGACCCTTAGAAATACTTTTTAAAGTTGCGGTTACATTTCCACTGGCATCTACCTTAACCTTGGCTATATTTTCTTGGGTGTTTTCTTCAGTTTCATAAACTTTGGTATGTGCTATTTTGCCTCCCTCGGGTGTTATTATCAATACATCCCTATCGTTGGTAAATTTACCAATGTATCCATAAGGCGTATCTTGGCTGGTACATTCCAACCAAGTTATCTCATCATTATCTGGTATTCCTAAAATTACATGGTTACCTTGCAAAGAAGAAAAATCTTCCATAATATCCCACTTCATTTTATCACCATATACAACGGTATAGTAAGAAGGCACGCCAACAGCATCAAGAAGCGTTTTTGTGTAATTCGTCAATGCCTTACAATCACCATAACTGAGTTTGTCCACATCGGAAGCCAGCATAGGTTTCCACCCGCCGATCCCTATTTGAATACTAATGTAACGTACTTTGTCTTGCACAAACTGATATATTTTTCGAGCCTTACCTTCATTTGTCGTTTCATTGGCAACAAGACTTTTTATACGTGCTAAAGTACCCTCAGACAAATCACTAACATCTGAAAGTAAACTCTTGTTCATCCAACTTCCAAACTGTTGCCAATCCTTGCCTGAACCCAGAGATTCTTTCAATTTAAAATTATTGAGAGCCACATAAACATTTGGAAATATCTTACTCATTAAGGGACCATGCTCTTCATACCTTATGGCTTTTAAGTTTGAAGCCGAAAAGATAAGTTCTTCCGGAGTATCAGATATTGTAATATCAAAACCATTTAGATTTTGAGGTTTATACTTGGGTTTATTTGCGGGATTATATTTAATCTTTAATACGCTTTTTTGAGCGCTTTCAGCATGTCCATTTAAAGGAAACCAAGGACTTAAAAATGCAGTATCACCCGTTTCAGTTTCACTATCAAAAACAACAATGTATGGATATGATGTAGGTGTATAATTTAAATAAAAAACACGTGAATCTGCATACATACTACTGCCCGTTCGACTCACATCCATGAAATCCTTCTTTTTAAAGTGTTCAATTTCCTTTCCAAAAGCATTGTAAATTCTAACCTCCACATTCTTGACACGTGAATTTGAATCATAATATTCATAAAGCCGTGCATCGCCATCACCAAGTTTGTTCAATATTGCAATAACACCTGTCTCTTATACACATCTGACGCTGCCGACGAGCGATCTAGTGTAGA
>OJGZ01000542.1_pt1 | contig 12526 bp, 10 predicted proteins | sample 1595051 | NCBI WGS metagenome assembly OJGZ01 (sample SAMN05416800, study PRJEB24817) | seawater metagenome | isolation source: Sea water | place: Canada:Atlantic | collected 2013-07 | reverse complement strand
CGAGATCTAGTACGGTCTCGTGGGCTCGGAGATGTGTATAAGAGACAGCGGTGAAGATGGCGAAATCCGTGTTTTTCAAAACACTTGCACCCATCGCGGTACATCATTAATTACCGAAAGCTCTGGCAATAAAAAAGAACTTGAATGTCCGTATCATCGTTGGTTATTTAACTTACAAGGTGACTTAGTTGGTTGCCCTAACAGCAGAGACTATGCGCCCGGTTTTGATCGTAAGAACTTTGGACTCGCGAAATTACGTCTAGAAGAATTTTGTGGCTTATTTTTCGTCACCATGAGTGATAAAACACCGCCATTAAAGGAATATTTAGGTGAAAGCTTTTACGAACCACTTAGCCGCATATTGGGTGGTGATGGCCGCCTAAAATTAATTGGCTATCAAAAAGTCATGTACGACTGCAATTGGAAAGCTTATTGCGATAACGACGGCTATCACGCACCTTTATTACACAAAGCATTCGCCTTACTCAATTGGCAAGGTGGCAAAGGCTTCCAAAAAGTGACCGAAAACGGCCATTTGTCTTTTGAGTCTGAACTTAAAATACCAGATGACATTACCGCGCTAGAAGATGGTTCGATATTGGATTTTAAAGGCACAGAAACCAGCACCGGCTCTATCGTACAAATGCAATTTCCTGTCACTGTCTATTCCAAACACATGGATATGCTCAATATTCGGTACGCCTTCCCCAAAGGCCCGAAAGGCTTAGAAGTTCATTATGCTTACTTCTCCCATGAAGATGATGACGAAGAAATGCTCGCTCATCGAATTCGCCAATCCAGCAACCTATTAGGCCCTTGCGGTCTAATCAGCATGGAAGATGCCTCTGTTTTCTCACGAATTGATATTGGAAATAAAACACCCGGTAATGCTATTTTCCAAAAAGGTGTGGAAGACGAACATAAACTATCATTCACCGTAAAACAAAATGACGAATCCGGTAACTTGCCGCGCTGGGAACACTATAGAAAACGCATGGGTTTTGAAAGGAGCGAATCATGAGTAAGCTATCAAACGATACTGTTAGCGCAGTAGAAAACCTAAACCGTGATTATATCTGCGCGCTAGATAATATGGATATGACTGGCTGGCTGGCCTGTTTTAGCCAACAGGGTAGTTATACCTTTATTGCCGAAGAGAATGTGCGCCGAGGGCTTCCCATCGCCTTTATGCTCGATGATTGTTATGAACGGCTGCAAGATCGTGTAACGCAAGTTGTTGATATTCAAATAGACTCGACTGAGCATTATCAAATGCGCCACTTCACGCAATTAACCAATATTGTCGAACAAGAAAGTGGAACCGTACGCGCTACGTTTAACTTTTCTATTTATTACACACAAAAAGATACCAACCATACTAAAATTTTATGTGTTGGGCGGTATGAAGACATCATTACGCTTAAAGGCGGTAAGGCAGAATTTAAGCATCGTAAAGCCATCACTGATTCGAACGTGTTGCCTAGGTATGTTGCTTATCCAGTGTAGGTTAAATGTTTTTTACTCTCACGCTTGATGTTTACCCCCACCCTAGCCCTCCCTCTTAAAGGCGGGAGGGAACAATTCAAAATACACCGGGCTAAATACAGCTCCTTTCAAACTGACTCAGTAATTTAAAACCAAATCCATGTGTTTTGATCTGTGTTATTTACACAATATTGCTTGTTTAGAGCCCCCCTTTACTCCTTCCCCATTTAAGGGGGGAGGCTGGGATGGGGGTCAAATAACCGCCAGTTCAATGATCGGAACAAACAACGCATCACACAAATAAGCCTTCAAACAAATATACAATTTCAGGGCTCGCCTTCAGGTCACGAGAAGGCGCTTACAAACCACTTCCAAAACCCCATTCAAATTATCAATAACGTCATTATTCCAAAAACGTAACACTTCAAACCCTTCTTGATTCAATACCTTATCTCGACGTTCGTCATAATCATGTTGGTCCATATGCTGTCCGCCGTCTAATTCAATAATTAATTTGCTGTCTAAGCACACAAAAGCAACGATATAGTTTTTAATAGGGTGTTCCCGACGAAAACGATAGCCCAGGAATTGGCGGCTTCTTGTTTTTGACTATAATAACCGCTCAACGTCCGTCATATTTTTACGTAACTGACGTGAGTGGGTCTTTTGATTCGTTGATATTCGACGCATCCTTGCGAAATACTTATTGTTGATTTTGGTGGGATAACGTAAGTATTTCACCCCCACCTCTAAACTACAGCCTATAACACCATTTAAAACAAACCTACGCTCTAATTATTCAAACATAAATAAACCATTACTGCTCAGGCCTCATACCTAAGCCAATACCACCATCTGAACTGATGACACTACCGGTAATATAACCGCCGTTTTTATCTGACGCCAATAACAAATAAATACCGGCATGGTCTTCAGGTTTTGAGGTAAAGCCAAGTGGTGTCATGCTGCCAATCATTTGATCCACACCTGGAATCTCATTCAATTTCGCATCCGCTTGGCCAGCGGCATTACTACCACCCAAGTTAGTTAGTGTGCCGCCAGGGGCAACACCATTAACCCGTACATCCGGCGCTACTTCATGTGCCAACTGCTTAATTAAACCAACAACTGCGTGTTTTGAGGCTACATAAATCGGCCCGCCACCACCAGTAAAGTAACTGGAACTGGAAGCAGTATAGACAATGCTGCCTTTGGTTTTTCTGAGCTCTGGCAAGGCTGCTTTTGCGCCCAACACATAGCCTTTAACATTAACGGCAAAAATCTCATCGCAAATGTCTTCTACTTTGTCATCTTCCTGCCCTTCTAAGGGCACCATATAGTCCCAAATACCCGCATTACCAATAAAGGTATCAAGCTGGCCAAATGCTTCAACTGTTTTCGCTACAGCAGCTTTGTTATCAGCTAATGAGCGCACATCGCCAGTTAAACCAACCACCTTGCCATTAAACTCTGCTTCTAGTGCATCAATGCCGTCTTGCGAACGGTCCATCACACACACCTTTGCGCCTTCAGCTACAAACCGCTCAACAACCGCTTTACCAATGCCTGATGCACCGCCCGTAATTAACAATACCTTATTGTCCATCCAACCCATTTTGTTCTCCTAAAAAAAGAAATTCATATTACTGTCTAATACAACACCATCATCTAGCGTTGCGGTTCGTTTTACGAGTTTATAGCCTGTTTCAGATACCTGCCAGAGGTCTTTTCGCCCTGCTGTTAGGCGTTTACGTTCTGCATCAAGTCGACTACGGTGTACTTCCATAATTGAATACACGGTAAACTCATTGTCAGTTTTTGTTTCAAACACTTCCACATTGCTGATGATATGCCTAATCGAGTTAATCGGGTTTTCTGCCCACACAAACCCTGTTTTAAACCGTTCAATGCGCATTTTTAATGCCGCCATATCATCATCAAAAATGGGTGTCTTTTTAGGCGCTCTATCGTTACTTTTATCTTCTATAAAGCGACGTTGTGGCATATCCATTGAATACTTTATATTATCAGCTAGCATGCTAACCCAACCGTCATAATCAGCCGCACTTAACAGCCGCGCCTCATGAAATAATTCTCGCTGTAGCGCAAGGTACACATCATCTGCTGCTTGCACCATCATTTACCCTCCGTTGCACGTGCTTCTTCAAGGCTGTTATAGTTTGGAATGTCGGCCCAACTGTCTGCATTCATCATTTCTAGCCAACGCCGGTACACATATCGCTGGTTTTGTTCACACACCAAACCATCACTTACCACGCCAGGCATTTCATCACGGGTTTGTTCACCACCTATTGCCATATTTGTGTACACGTCCATTTGACGCGTACGCCAACCACGACTTTGCTCTGTGATGGCTTGTAGATTATCGCCATCGTCATTATCAAACAATCCGGCTGGGCCAAACGTTCGGCTAACATTATCCAATATCATTTGTTTTAATTCATCGGACATTTCTTTGTCCACCATCGCCCAAGTCCACATTTCAAATTTACCCGGTCCTTTAGGATGATAAATACGGAACCAATTAAGGCCCGGCAGCATCTGCAAGTTCGGAAAAATAGTTAGGTTTATTTGCGAGCCCCATAAGTGCTCACCACGATATTTACCGAGTCGTCCAATGACAGTTTCCCTATTATCTTTAAGATATTGTAAGGGTATTGTCGGGTCTGGATAAAAACCATAACCAGATTGGCCGTCTAACGCCGCAAGAACGGTATGCCCATTGAGCCCGGCCACTGAAACAGCGCCATCGTTGTCTGTACCTGTATTTCCAACCTCTAGTCCACCTACAGTTAGACTTGAAGTTACTGTCATCGCTCCAGCGTGTGCCCAGCCGAGGTGGTAACCATCGCCGGACACGTTTTCTACCGGCAATTTCCAGTTAACCGGTAATTCAACTTTCATTGCCGTGCCAATAAGTTCCGTACCTTCTGGCATCGCATCAAGCCAGCTATCCAAATACCATTTCATTTCACCAAGGTATTCCTCAAGGCTTGGCGCTTCTTCATCAAACGTAGCAAAGATGAGCCCTTTATAATTTTTTATTTGCGCTACTTCAATCAAACCAAATTTACCCTTATCGAGCTTGTTGTAATATGCCTCTTTTTCTAACGGCACTCCATTTAGCGCTCCATCTGTTCCAAAACCCCAGCCATGATAGTTACACACAAAGGTTTTTTTATTCCCATGATCCGCTTTACAAAGACGATTTCCTCGGTGAGTACAACTATTTAAAAAGGCTTTTACGCCACCGTCTTTTTGCCTTACTACCAGCACTTCATCCTCACCCATAAAGGTTCGAATAAAGTCACCTGGTTCTTTTATTTGGCATACATGCGCTACAAACAACCAACTACGTGCAAATATTTTTTCAAGTTCTTGCTCATATATATCAGGGTCTGAATAAATAACACGCTTTTGACGCCCCGTTTTAAAATCTATCAAATCATCCAGTTTCGACATATGCCTACCTATTTAATGAATAACGTATTCGTAAATATCAGATACTTCTTCTGCCGTTAGCTTGTCACCCCAAGCAGGCATAGAGCCCTTTCCATCAACCACAGCAGTTACAAAACGTTCTTTCTCACCTTTTGGAAATGTACGTAAATCAAAGGTCGTACCCGATGTTTTCATCTCTACCCCATGGCAATGCGAGCATGTTTGCTCATACAGTTCCGCGCCGTGTTTTACTGTATCAGACCATTTGCTTTTATCATCTACAGGCGCTTCCGCTACTTCAATAACCGGTGGCTTTATGGTGTTTGCACTGATCGTGCTGGTATTGCCGCCATCACCTAATTCAAATACCCAAATAGAACCGCCTGGGTTTATATTCTTAAGATTAACGTCACCGGAGAAGTTGTTATATACGCCGCCAATACCACTGGCTACCGCAATGTATTGTTTACCGTCTATCTGGTAAGTAATCGGTGGTGCGATGATGCCAGAGCCTGTTCTGAACTCCCATAATTTCTCACCTGTTTCAGCATTAAAGGCGTACAGTTCACCGGTTTGTGCACCAGAAAATACAACATTACCTTCTGTTACTAATACGCCACCATTCATGGGCACTTCGGTAGGGAACTGCCATTTGTATTCACCCGTTAGTGGATCAATGGCACGTAAAAAGCCTTTAGGGCCTTCTGGTAATAACCATTCGAATGACATACCGATATAAAATACGCCAGGCTTATATTCTTGCTCTACCGGTGTGTACTTCCAACCAACATTAAATGTATTCGCATAGGCCAGCCCTGTTGTTGGGCTATAGGCCATTGGTGCAAGGTTTTTACCACCAAACGCAGCTGGCCATATTTCTGTTGGCTCACCTGTTTTAAGCATATTTTTTACGCGTTCTGCAACAATAGGGCGACCTGTTTTCATGTCAATACCATCGGCCCACGTTACTTTATCAACAAACTGATTTGCCTTTAAAAGCTCACCCGTTTCGCGATCTAAGACATAGAAGTAACCGTTTCTATTCGCTTGCATCATTATTTTGCGTAACTTACCGTCTATCTCTATATCAGCCAATATTGGGTCATTAACACCATCGTAATCAAACCCATCATTTGGTGTGAACTGATAATGCCAAACTAATTCACCAGTTTTAGGTTTAATTGCAATAACACTTTCGGTGTATAAATTATCACCTGGGTGCATAGCTGCATTCCAAGGTGCTGCATTACCAACGCCCCAATAAACAATATCTAATTCTTTATCGTATGAACCGATAAGCCAAGTAGGGGCGCCGCCTCGTTTCCAGTCATCACCTTCCCATGTATCACCACCTTTTTCATCAGGGCCTGCTACTGTATAAAATCGCCATAAATGTTCGCCGGTTTTTGGGTCCCACCCATCTAAAAAGGCTCTTACGCCAAACTCGCCACCTGCAATGCCGGTAATCATAGTTCCGTTGGCTATTAATGGCGCGCTGGTCATTGAGAAGCCTTCTTTAACATCAGCTGCAACTTTTTCCCAAATAATAGAGCCATTTTCAGGGTTAATGGCTTGTATATGGTTGTCGAGGGTTACTCGATAGAGAACACCCTCGTGCCATGTCGCACCACGGTTGGTAATACCACAACACGTAACTGTATCGGGTGGGTATTCAATCTTTGTTTTCCAAAGTTGGCGGCCCGATTTTGCATCTACAGCATACGTTGCGTTATGTGTTGTCGCATACATAATGCCATTAATGATCAATGGTTGCGTTTGTTGTCCCCGGTTATCACCTAAGGACAGCACCCATGAAGGGCGTAGTGTTTGCACATTACCGTCGTTGATTTGTGTTAGTGGGGAGAATCGTTGAAGGTTTTGTTCCAAACCATAATACTGAACACCCTTGTCTGCTTGGGTTGGTTGTGCGACTTGTATCTCGACTATTGATTCAGCGGGTTTTTGTATGCTTGCTGGTTCAGTAGTTTGGGTGTTATCGTTGCATCCTGAGATGATCAATGATATTAATAAACCTGTTGTTAATGCCTTGCTTAGCTGTAACTTATTATTCATTTGTAACACTCCCCTTGTAGTTCTTTAATACTATTAGATTTAATCGCTGCAGGATAGTCTTGTTTCAATGCTAAGTGAGATTAGTCATTTGTTTTTAAAGGTTATTACTCATAAACCTTAATTTGCTTTTCTCTGTTTCGTCTGTCCTGACGTTATTATACTGATACCCGTGCAGCTCGTTAAATCTTAATCGCTTCGTATGTTGCTATTGTTTCCCCCCACCCTAACCCTCCCCCTAAATGGGAAGGGGATAAAAATATTTTATTGTCTGCTCCTTCCTCCTTTAAGGGGGAAGGCTGGGATGGGGGTAGTGTGTTCAATTATACTGTTGCGTAAGTTTCATGAGTTTACCCCCACCCTAGCCCTCCCCCTAAATGGGGAGGGGATAAAGCGTGGCAATTTATATTTTATTGTCTGCTCTTTCCTCCTTTAAGGGTGAAGGTTGGGATGGGGGGGGGGTAGTCTATTCAATTATACTGTGTCGTATGTTCCAAGCGTTTACCCCCACCCTAGCTCTCCCCCTAAAAGGGTAGGAGACGCAATATAATGTGTTTTTTCTTCTGGCATAAAAAAGCAGTGGAACTTTCGTTCCACTGCTTTAGTACTTCTTATGTTTTAACTACGTATTATTGGTAATCGCGTAGTTGATCCACATCAAACATTTCTTCAGATACTTCTTCTTCACGATTGTCCCAGTTAGGCGTCATGTAAAGAGTAGAAGAACGCTGTGATACTTCGTTATTAACGATCACTGAACGCCATTGTGCATCACCTATAGAAGGCCTCCAAGCACGTGAATCATCCCAGTTACGCAATGGGTTTCCGCGTGGATCCCATGTCATGTGGTACTGCATGTAATAGAATTCTTTATCGATCCAAGTACGACGTTTTGAATACTGATATTTACCAGTTTTGTCTACTATATCAAGAACCCAAACTGGACGAAGCTCAACTTCCATTGAAGCCCAACCACAGCTAGTAGAATCCATGACTTGTGCGTCATAAACATAGCCAACTTCTGGTGTGGCAAGAATGAATGTTTGCTCAACCAATGTATATTCAAATTTTGATGTGTCAGTTTTTACCCAGTATGCACGCCAGTCGTCCCAAGTTAACTCAATGCCTGAAGCAATTGGATCTTGTGAATCAGACCCTGTTAACAAACGAGTACGACGTAAGCTTGGAATAAACACTTTGAAGTCATCTTCTTTGCCTTCTGCAGCATAACGTTGGCGAACACCTGCTAAACCACGGATATCGTTAGGTTCTAGGAAGAAAATTGAACCACCTTCAATAAATTCTTCTTTGCCATCCGCATCGCCCATTGGGCCAACATTTGAACGACCGTGATAATGCCACCACCATAAGTCAGCCTTATATTCACGATCAAGCTTACCGTCAGACGTACAAGCATTCATTTCAATCGGGCTAAAATCTAGCGTATCTGTATTCACAGAGCTAGCTACATAATTCCAGTTTAATTCCACACCGTTTTTAGGATTTAAAAATGGTATAGCAGTTGCGCCAGCACCAGACATCAACGCATTAGAACCATCTGGATATACTAACGAACCGCCCGTCGGACTAACTTTTATTTCAATGTTTTTATCTCTTAGCTCTTTTGTACCCGCTAAGTAGCCCGTGTGTGGGTAATACGTATTAGTAGGAACAATTTTAACTTGCCCGATATTTCCCCATTCACTACCGATATGGTCGTAAATTTCTTTTGGTAAGTATTCTTTTAACCAAGGGTAGTTCGCTTTGTTTTCAGGTGTAATCACTAAACCCGGCTTTAAGTCTGCTGGTAACTTAGTCTTGTCGATTAAGTCATACGCATCATATCCACGTAGGTCTTTCCATTCTTTCGCTAAAGCAATCGCTTTAGGGTCAGAAATTAGCTTTACCCATTTATCATAGTTAGGGTTGTTTTGCTCAGCGGCAAATGATTTCCATGCTTCAAGCGCTCTATTTGTATCAGCCATTACGGGTGCAGTCACTGATACAGCGGCTGCGAAACCAATTGCGGCTGCAATTTTATTCATTTTCATAATTTAAATCTCCTGTTTTTACTTGCTAAATATTAGACCTATTTACTATCCAATATCTTTCGTTAGAACTGGTAAGTTAATGATATTTCAACAAAGTCAGAATTGTTCAATAGACCTAAAGGAACACTTTCTTTCTTAGCATCAAAATGCATCCACTCTATACGTGGGCGCCAGCTATCACCGAAGTAGTTAAAGTCAACACGTTGACGGTAAAATGTACTGTCATTTGTGAAGTCTTCAATAAACAAACCTTCAAGTACTAATCGTTGATTATCTAACGGAGCACTCCATAAGAACGTCATGTAGTTCTGATGATCTTCAACTGTACTAAAGCCATACGGGGCTTGAGCCATTAAACCTTCATCTGAATCATGTGTGTAGATATCAAATACTTGTAAGCTAGTAAAGATTGAACGCTCTTGAGAATCCCAACCTGGTACCCAGAATGGAAAATCAAAACCAACCATTGTTGAGGTTACATCACTTTTAGTAATTGCACGACTTGGTATTACTGCCAACGCACCTGTTCCAAACTCATTGGGTGTTGTTGCACTAAATGGCACGGTAACTCCAACTGCTCCAGGGTTTACTATAGAACGATTAAAAGGCTTATCAAATTCTTGAGCAATCTCAAAACGCATTGAAGGTGATGAGTTTTTACGTCCAAATTTCATAAAGTCAGCTAAATCACGCGTAAAAGTAAAACCAAGTAACTTTTGACGATAATCATAATCTAACTCAACTTGAGCTGTTACAGAACAAGCTACACCAGCACCACCTGGGTCCAGAATTGGATCATTACAAGCGCCCCCTGTTGCAGCTGTTAGTGGACTAACAATAGGTGCAGCTGCTGCAATTGAACGTAACCAAGCTAAATAGCCACCCGTTGGGCCTAATAAATCTCCATGTACAATAGCTTCCGTATCCGATGCACTAAAACTTGCTGCTGGAGCTATACCACTTGCACCATTGGCACCATCTCCAATATAAAGATCTAAGCCTCGTAATTTAAGTACGGGCAAATCTTGCATACCGTAGAATGCATTAATAGTAGCTAAGCCACCTAATGTTTCAAACTTTAAGCGAAGCGAGTACTCAGCATCTGAAAAACTCAATTTCCGAGCTTCATTTTCAGGAGTTTCGAATGCAAATCCTAGATAGCCAAAACCTGAAACCGGGTCTGTTGAATCTGGCCACGGCAAACCGAATATACCACCTGAACTACGATCTGTAGGCGTCGGGTTGTTTATTATAAATGCAGAGTGGTGGACTTCTGGAACAAAGTTAAATTCTAACGTTGGGCGCTTCATGCCAATCGCTTCAAACGGTGCCGCCATACCTAACTTTTTCAAATTAAAATCGGCTGATAACATCAATGCAGGTATGCGTAGTTCGTCTGAGTCACGGAATACAAATCGTTCACGTAAATCTTGCGCATGGAGCACATCCATTAGACGTAAACCATCTGACTGACCCCAACCACGTTGAAATTTACCAAACTTAACTGTGTATCTACGTTTAGGGTCGCGATATTTTACAGATAGCTCACGAATCACATCTTCCCAGTCATCTAAAACATCTAATTCATTTATTTTTGAACACTGGTTACTACCTGATGCAGAGCAATTAGTATCATTCAAATTATGTGGTAAATTTGTAAGAGGGTTTAGCCCTGCATTTGAACCTGCAAACCCACCGTTTGGCGCATCATAGCTAGTTATTTCTGATTGCAAATCACCACGCAACCAGAAGTTACCAATAAATGACCAACTTTTGTTTGGGCGGTATGTTGTTTTTGATTCGATTAACCAGTTTGCTGGGCCTGCTTTATCCCCTTGACCTGGTAAATCATAAAGGACTGATGCCCCTACTTTAATACGGCCACTTTGGGTTAAGCCCTTAATGCCGGTGTCGATTGCGAATGCCGGTGCGGCAATTGCAAATCCTAATACGGCTGCTAGGCCGGTTTTTATTATTGTCTTCATTTGTTTCCCCTTTCTTCGAAGATATTTCTATTTATATTACAAATAATTTCTAACACGTTATTTATACGCGCTTTTAATTACCAATACCACTTTTTTTTACCACTTTTACAACACTGTTGCTTTGTTGCGACGCATCATTAGTCCTTAAACAATGCTTTCGGCCGAAGCGCTGTTAACGCTGCGGGTACGAATAATAACGAACCCAACATATTCATAAATAACACCATGGCTAACAACATGCCCATTTCTGCCTGGAAGCGAAGTGGTGACGCTACTGCCCAAGGAATTAACGGTGCAATCATGGTTATCGCCGTTATGAAGATGGCGTTACCTGCTGTTAAAAATGCCCGGTGAACGGCTTCGTGCACACTTTTAACTTCTAGATTTTGGTATTCTTCTTTAATCCTATCAATCATATAGATACCGTAATCCACACCTAAACCGACACCTAGCGCAGCTAACGGCAAGGTACTAACGTTTAACCCCACTTCTTTCCACGCCATAAACGCATACGTTAGTGAGTTAGCCGTTGCTAAACTAAACAGTAATACCAGGCCTGTTGTTACTGAACGGTAATACAGGACAATACAGAAGAAAATAACGAAGGCGATGGCCACCATTGTTTTTACGTTTGAATTAACAATTTCTTCATTCAACGCTTCAACAATACCTACTTGGCCACCCATATATAAGAACTCAGCATCGCTGACTACTTCTTGTTTATTTGCAAAGAAGCCATCTAAATTGTCGCGTAACTTTTGAATGGTTGGACGACTGTGATCCTCTAAGAAGAATGAAATATTACCAATTTCCCATTCTTTATTGGTAAAGGCTGCGAAATCACCCGGCTCACCCCTTGAGCGGAACATGTAAATGTCGAAACCTACCTCTTCTTTTGTATCGGGTATTAGCGCATACGATGGGTCACCCTCAAACAAGACGGAGTTAACCAATTTAATGATAGGCACTAAGCTGATGGCGGGACGCACTTCCTGCATGTGCTCGAAGATATAACGATCCATCGCCTCGGTTTGGTGGTACACCGTAGGATCTAGCATGGTGTCTTTCTCACCTTCAACATACACTTGAACCATGTCTGTACCTAAGAATGAAAAGCGCGTATTGATTGAGTCCACGTCTTGGTTAAAGCGCGCCTCTGGCCATAAAATAGCCGAACCTTTAGTATCGCCAACGGTTAGGTTACCTGCATACCAAATGCCTGACCCTAGCAATAAAGCGGTAACAAAGATCATCGTCCACGCATGGTCTTCCATATTTATGACCGCGCCCCAAAGTTTATTGAGGATGACTGAGCCTGTTTTATGTGATTTTGGTGGTTTAATTAAGCACATCACCGCTGCTGCAAAAATAAGCGCAGGAATAACCGATAGCAACCACAAGCTACAGATAACGGCTAATGATTCGATACTTGGTATGGCTACTAAAGCTGTCTCTTATACACATCTGACGCTG
>OJGZ01000521.1_pt1 | contig 12947 bp, 15 predicted proteins | sample 1595051 | NCBI WGS metagenome assembly OJGZ01 (sample SAMN05416800, study PRJEB24817) | seawater metagenome | isolation source: Sea water | place: Canada:Atlantic | collected 2013-07 | reverse complement strand
GAACCTACAGAGACGGTTTCTGGTGAGGAAAAACGACAAGAAGAAACTCGTAAAAAACTGACGGAGATGTTGAAATCGCGGCAGGCCAAAATTAAGGCTGCAGCAGCAGAGAGAAAAGCCGCAAAACCTTTGAAGCCAGCGGTAAAAGAATCTACAGAAACGGTTTCTGGTGAAGAAAAAGAAAAACGTCAAGATGAGGCTCTTAAAAAACTGACAGAGATGTTGAAATCGCGGCAGGCTAAAATTAGGTCTGCAACTGCAGAGAGACTAGCCGCAAAAAAGGCTGAGCCAAAAAGTAGTGATTCAGCCAGCAAACCAGAAAAACCTGTTGGAACGGCGGCAAAACCTTCTTCAGAAGAAGATGACGCAATGGCAAAATTTAAAGCCCTGATAGCCAGGGGTAAATTTACTGTTGCCCCACAGAAAGCTGCGGGGGCATAAAGCCTAGTGATATAAAAGTGACACAAGTTTTCTATTGGAAATTATAGATTTACAAACAAGTCATTATATAATATTGTTTAGGTATTAGTTTATTGGTATTAAGGGAGTTTATAATCCATGAAGTTAAAGAATTTTGCAGTCGTTGCAACCTCAGTCGTGTTGTTGACATCATGTCAATGCAAAACTACAGATGATTCAAATCTGGTAAATTCAGGTTTTAACCGCGGGTATGATAGTTGTCCAGTTGATACAACAGACCTACCAAAACGTTTTGTATTGGATCGCGCTTTTTATGCTTTCGATAGTTACAGCCTTACAACCGAAGGGCGCATGACACTTGAAAAGCAAGCTGAATGGATGAAAACAAACCCAGGAAAAACAGTTATGATTGAAGGTAACTGTGATGAACGTGGAACACGTGAATATAACATTGGGCTTGGTGAACGTCGGGCAAACACAGCAAAAGAATACTTGGTATCTTTAGGGATTGACTCATCAAGAATTTCTGTAACAAGTAATGGAAAAGATGCGCCGTCAGTTGCAGGATCTAATCCAAGTGCTTGGGCACAGAACAGAAACGCAACAGTTGTTGTTTACTAAGTTTTACAAATGACTTTTAAAAAACCCTATCTATATGATAGGGTTTTTTTATACCTGAACATAACTTGTTGTTTTTTTAAGATGAAAATAAATTTATCAAAAATCAGTCGAATTATCCTTTTTTGCTTTGCGGCTTTTTGGGGTACAAAAAGTTTGGCAATAACCATTCCAAAAGGGGTGGCCATTCGTGATGCAGAAATTGAAAAACACTTAAAAGAATATATGGATCCAATTTTCTCTGTTGCTGGGTTAAACCCAAAAGACGCCCGAATCATTCTTGTTAATGAAAACACGGTTAATGCCGCGGCACTGCCGAACAGTACCATGATTTTGTTTGCTGGTTTTATAAAGGCGACAACATCTGTTGAGCAAGTAATAGGGGTCATTGCGCACGAAGTTGGGCATATTGCAGGGCGTCACCATGTTCGGGGGTATGCGGCGATGGAAAAAGCCCAAAAATCAGGTATGATGATGGGCCTGTTGGGTATTACGCTGGGTATTTTGTCGGGGCGTCCAGATGTTGGGTTGGCGACTGCCATGGGAAGCATGTCAACATCCATTCACAGTTTTCTACATTACCACCGTGGAGAAGAATCTGCGGCAGATATGGCCGCAACAAAATATTTGGAAAAATTGGGATGGACAAGCATTGGGTTAATGGAGTTTTTGGAAACGCTTCAAGGGCAAGAATTATTAAATTCAACCCAACAAGATCCTTATTTAAGAACCCATCCGTTAACCCGTGATCGTATTGAAAGTATCCGAAGAAAAGTTGATAAGTATAAAATTCCTAAGGGGGCTTTGCCCAAAGAATTTTACGAAGGGTATAAAATTATTTATATGAAGATTGAAGCTTTCCTTTTTCCTGTTCATAAAGCCGCCTATAAATATAAGGGTAATACAACGATTGATAAATATGCTCAGGCCATTCTTGCCTATAGAGAGGCCTATTACGACAAAGCAATTTCACTTGTGGATTGTTTGATTTCACAAGACCCCACGAACCCATTTTATTATGAGCTTAAGGGCCAGATTTTATTTGAAAGTGGCCAAGTTCTGGCGTCAATTTTACCCTATGAAAAGGCGGTCAATTTTATGCCGGATTCGCCTTTGTTAAGAATTGGGTTGGCCCAATCTTTCTTAAGGCAAGATAAAAAAGACTACACCAATAAAGCTATAACACATTTAAGACAGGCCCTTAAATTTGAAAAAGACAATGTGACAGCTTGGCACCTGTTGGCAATCGCCCTTGGTAAGCAAGGAAATATGGCGGAAATGTCTTTGGCCTTGGCTGAAGAATCTGCCTATAAAGGTGATTGGTCCATGGCTTTGGAACAGGCAAAAAGGGCTCTGTGGCACCTGAAAAAAACAGGCAAAACATCTGTCCGTGCCAATGATATTAAATTACAAGCTGAAGAAAATTTAAGGGACTAAGGGAAGCAACCTGCCTATCCCCTCTTATTATGGGCTTGTTGCACGATGATATTTTTAAGTCGAGCTAAAAAGCCCGACTACGTAACAGTCCCATTACTCCAACCTCGTCGCCCCGTGTATAAGTTTAGTAATTCGATGGCTATTTTGATTCGTCGCCCTGGTTCTTGACACTCTCCAACCTCGTCGCCCCGCACTTGATGCGGGGTCCAGGGCGGTACTCACCGGACACCACCCGCCTGCCTTTTAGGTTATGACTGGATCCCGGATCAAGTCCGGGACGACGATGAAGAGGGTCTGTCTTTGCATAGAAATCGTCACCCTGGTGCTTGACACCAGGGCCCAGGGCGGTACTCACCGGACACCACCCGCCTGCCTTTTAGGTTATGGCTGGATCCCACGGTCAAGCCGTGGGATGACGGCAAACTAAGAAGTATCATTGACCCAATCCCTTATTCCGTTATCTCAAGCACCCACAGAATGCGTGGTAATCCATGCGCCATCGGCCCCCTCCAGATTCGTCTCCCCGCACTTGATGCGGGGTCCAGTCATTTTCTTTACCAGGTTTCCCGTTAAAGTCGCCCAAAATCTGGACATATTGACACAGGTATGGTTAATCTCAGCCAATGGGTTTTTTCGCTTTGCTTCATAATTGCGTTAAAGTGCCTAAAAAATAGGCACGAAAAACCGCGAAAAATAATTTTTTTATTAAAAAAGTGCGTACGCGCGCATGGCTTAGGCAAAATAGGCCTAACCAATTAATGCGGGTTACGGGCTCATGATAAATATAACCAACTGAAATAACTGACTTATTTATCCATGCGTAAAACGCATACAATTTCCCGTTAATTTTATCCAGGCTAGATTTTTTAAGGAGGCAAATAAACGGCAGGCTGATTGTCTTCGGTAAATACCGCCCTGTACCCCGCATCAAGTGCGGGGCGACGAATCAAAATAGCCATCGAATTTGTGAACTTATACACGGAGAGACGAAGTTAGAGGGGGCAGATGGCGCATGGATCCCCGCGCACCCTGCGCGCACTCGCGATGACAGAGGGGGACATTACCATGATCACATAAAAATTAAAAATACTCTCTTAATCTAAGGCTTTTTCTGTTCAATCTTTGGGGTGCACTTCCGAGGGCCATTGTGGCAAAGTTAATGAATAATCCCAATTTTTCCCTGTCATGCAAAAAACCCCGCACACAGCGGGGTTTTTAGAGGAACGTATTTTTTATTTATTTGAATGCTTTCCAAAGCGCGCTTGTTAGGTTAGATCCTCTTAATCCAGCATTAAAAAGTTCTTGTGCTAGGTCGAAAACATCTTTCGTATTAGTAATTCCAAGCGCAGTGACTATTATAGTCACGGCACTACGCGCTTCATCACTATAAATAGGTTGTGCTGGAGCTGCTGAAGCGGCAGCTGCTGCGGCTGCGGCTGGCGCTGGCGCGTTGCTATCTTGAATAGCTCCCTCACATTCTGCCTCTATTAACTCAGTTTCTATTACCTTTGCGATGGCAATAGCTTGTTTTTTGGCTTCTTCTGCATAAAATTCCCTTTTAATTGCTTCATAGAATTCTTTATCTGATTCAAGTATTTTACTTGTTTCTTCAGATAGTCTATTTGCCTCTGCTGTGACGATTGCGACAGCGTCTGTTGCCGCTGCGTATTCACCCGAAAGACTTGCTATTTTAGCGGCTGTTTTTTCTGCTTGATTAGCCCCTGCCGCTGCTTCTGCTAGTCTGGTCAGTTCTTCTTTATCTGCACCTGATAATGCAGCACTATAGTCTCCATCTGCCCTGATAGCAGCCGTGCGTGCAGCTTCATATTTCTCATTAGCTTTCGCAGCATTATCGCGGGCAACTTCCGCAGCTTCTGCAGCCTCTGTTGATGGGGCCGGTGCTGTGATAATGTCAGATTCGAATGCTCTCGACAAAGCTTCTCTAATATCCCATCTTGTTACAAATTTTCCTCCAGCTAAAGCATTTTTAATATCTGATTCATTCAATCCAGACAAACTTTGGCTGCTGGCTGCTATTCTTTTCGCTACCCTCAGGACGTTTGGACCAATATCTGTTTCGGCTGCAGCAAATGTTTCTACTGAAGTTAAGGCTGTAACACCTATTAATAACATTTTAATTTTGTTCATAATCATTTCCTCTCTTTTGATACAGTGAACGTAACTTTACGATATTTTGGCTTTAGGTTATATAAAAAACTGAATATATTGTGGAAAATTCCACCAGTTTTAATGCCTTCTGATATTTCGTATGGATGTGGCGGGTTTATCCCTATGGACCTTCTGCCCCACCAAATCCAGCTGCTGCCGGATCTGCAGCGCTTGCATTTATTTTTTCTACAATTTCTGACACAGTGGCTAATTCACTAAAAGAACGCAGCCCAATTTCGATCAAACGGCCCAAAACACCAGGCATGCACCCACCATCCGTTTCCATGTTTTCAACAATTTTATTAAGCAATAAGGTCGGCCATGTGCCTGTATCATCCAATGCCTTATCTGCTATTTCCACCAAGCTTAGGACTTGATCTAACGCTACATGAATTATTCTGTGTTCAAGACCATCTTCCTCTGTTGTTGTATCGGGACCTATTGTTCCAAGAACGGTATTAATATTTTCCAGTTTTGCCGCATTGTCGTCATAAACTTTTTCAGCCAAAGCCCTTACACGGGTAATTACTGACCCGTGATCTGTGACTGTTATTTCCAGTGCTGGCATGACTGTATTAAATAAGTGCCTATCAGCCCCAACATTACTTATTCTTTCTTGATTAAATTTGTGAACATCCCAATCATCACATCCTTTTAATGATTCAACAAATCTTTGGACGGCAGATCTAACGTCTATAGAAATTGCCTGAACTTTTGGGAAAATAGCATGAGTTGGATCAAAGTGTGTTCCTGTCTCTTTAACATATTCTGCAGCCTGACCAAACTTAGCTGCCAGCGCTGCCGATGCGGCTTCTTCCTTAGCTTCGTTATCTAGAAAAGCCATAAGTTCAGGATTGGCAGGTTCTTTCACAACTGGGCTTGTATCAAAACTTGAAATGACAGCAAGAATCCCTTCTTTTTCAGAACTCTCTACATCTCCCCACACAATTTCAAAAATTTCTGGGTTATTTAAAATTCCTGGGATGTCAGATTCTTCTGCAACTTTAGATAACGCTGTTGATAATGCGTTTTTGAAATCTTCTGATTGATGGGCAACTTTTAAAAGACGTGAACATGTCCCTTCTTCATCCCCTGCTCCGGAAGCTGCTGCTGCCGCGGCGGCGGTTGCATTTTGTAAACTTAAGGCGGAAAAAAATCCCATTAAGGTAAATAGTCTTAAGTATTGTTTCATATCTCTACATCCTAAATAAAATTAAATATTTATATATGACATATAAGTTTTATGAAAATATATTTCAAGGTTTTAGTGTATGTAATCATTGATTTATGGGCTTTATTTATTTATTATTACATGGATTCATTAACCTTATGGGATTCAGAGTTTTTAAATGGGCAAATGGCGCCATTTTTTTTATTTCCTTATTTTTTCCGCAAATTTTGCGTTTCTTAGCCATGCCAAATATTCCACCCTTTTGATGGATTGCGCCACTGGCGAAGTCATGCAAGATACCCGGGCAAATATTCGCCGATACCCGGCATCCCTTACCAAGGTTATGACATTGTACCTGGTCTTTGAAAAGTTGAAAAAGAAAGAACTGACCATGGATTTCAAGGTGACGATGAGTCGCAGGTCTTGTCGTGTTCCCCCATCAAAACTTTACCTACGTCCCAAGGAGAAAATTGAACTAAAAGATGCCATTTTTGCATTGGCTTTAAAATCTGCCAATGATGTGGCCACAGCCTTGGCGGAAAGCGTTTCAGGGTCAGAGAAAAAATTTGCAAAAGAAATGAATGAAACGGCAAAAAAATTGGGGATGACCCGCACCCATTTTGTCAATGCCTCGGGTCTGCCCAATTGTAAACAGCTATCGACGGCCAAAGACATGGCTTTGTTGGCCAAGGCCATGGTTCGCGATCATCCTGAATTTCTTTATATTTTTGCCACAGAATCTTTTAAATTCCGTGGGCGTCAGTACAAAAATCACAACCGATTGCTGAAACGCTTAGAGGGTGTGTATGGCATAAAAACGGGCTATACCCGGCGGGCTGGATGGAATTTATTGGCGACTTATAAAAAAGATGGCAAGCATGTCATTGGTGTTGTTATGGGGGAAATGTCTGCCAACCGTCGGGACCACCGTATGCAATGTATTCTGGAAGGTAAAAAAGTAACGCTTAAAGACTTTGAACGTTTGACCCGCCCCAAAGCCGGACCCCGCCGCATTTCAAGGTTAAAGAACTGGTCTGTTCAAGTCGGTGTTTTTCGCAACAAACGTCAGGCCCAACGTTTTGCAAAACAACTGGCTGAAGAAAATAAAGAAATCATTCATAAAAGTATGTTCAGTAAATTATTGAATGTTGTGCGGCATCGCCGAAATTATAAAACACGCTTTAAATATAAAGAACATAAAGAAGCCTTAGACGTCTGTGATAAATTAAAAGCCAATGGTACCGATTGTTTCGTTGTTAAAAGCCTATAACCCTGATCTGAAACTTGACCTAAGGGGACTGACAAGGCCACAGGAACAGATGCAAAAGTAAGTTGAATCGAATCTGGTAATACTTTAAATGATAAATAAAGGTGTCTTTGAATTAATAATCTTCCCTAGCATTGTCATCCATTCACCTTTATTGCCGCCACCGGGAATTTCATCGGATGCCCACTTGTTTTTTGCCCACAGATATATATCTAAAGCCTTTAATTGGATGAAACGATCACCTTGTCTTAAAAGATCGGGATCAATGGGGTGGATTGACCGGTATCCTTTGATGTATTTTTCAAATTTGTGTTGCCAAGTATCTTGGGGTGTTAATGATATTTCTAAGAAAGGGCGCATAATATCCATCATATACCAATGATAGTTGGGGCTATCAAAGTCAATAATGCCAACTTTGGGCCCCTCATGAACAACATTTGCATCACGATGGTCCCCATGAATTAAACCGTACTGATTTTCAGCCTGCGGTAAATTTGAAACCCATTCATATAAGCGGTCATAATGTGGTAAAAGATCCGTGTCTTTGACAGCATAACCTGCCATTTCAGTCATCGAATCTTGCCAATTATCAAAGTGAAATACCTCTGGAGGAATATAATTTTGTGATGCTTTGTGCAGCTTCCCCAATGATTGACCCCAGTTATAATAAATATTGGGGTTTTCAAGACGCAGACTTATGGGGATGCCTGGGATTTCAGCACAGACATGACCTAGATAAAAATGTTGTTCTTTTTTTAAGGGTTCAACATACATTTCGTTCAAAGAAACAACAGGTTCACAAACAGGCACGCCTTCGTCAAAAAGGTGGGATTGGAAATCAATGGCTTTGGTTACTGATTTTAAAGGTCGCAGCTTTTCATGAGTAATACGTAAATAATAATTTTGGGATTCTTTAGAAAACCTAAAAACCGCGTTAATACCAATGTTGATAAGTTTAATCGAATCTGTGTCCCCCGCCCACAACTTTACAAATTGCTTGGGAATAGTCGTTTTATCCAAGCCCTTTAAGCACTTACCCCACATCTTTGTGTCCTATGGTTGAAAATACAGAAACCCTATTATCCCCCGGGTTTTCCTTATGCAATTCTTTCAACAGTTTTAGCGTGGTGGTGGAAAGTTTCCCATTATTAAAAAATATCAAAGCTTGGGTATAGGCAAATTTATAATCATAAGATGCGGGGGCCAGTTTCCAAGCTTCTCTATAAACAAGGGCTGCTTTGTGAAACTGTCTTGTTTTTTGATACAAGCGCCCCAATTCAAACCAGGCAGTATCATTTTTGGGCGTTATTTGAATAATTTCTTGGCGGGTTTTTATTTCATTAAAGGCATCTATTGTTTCCTTAGGCGTGCTTAATTGTTGAATTTTACGATAAGGATGGTCTGGCAAAAAGGGATTGCCCAAATGTAAATACAAAAGAACAGCTGGAATGATTAATACGCCAATTAACCAAATAATATTTTTTGATAGACTGGTTGAACGGACAAGTAACCCGCCGCACAGCAAACTAAAGAACGTGATACAAAACCCCAAAACCCATATCATTTTCGTTTTCTACGCTTTCTTATTAAAATAAAGTAAATAATCAAGATAAATCCCATGACGGCATAGACCCATGTTTTCATGATGGGATTTGAATAATCTTTTACAATATGGTTCCCGTATTTATCCGCAATGATTTTGCGAATTTGGTCATCTGATTTACCTTCTGAAATTAGGCGTAAAACATCAGACCGAAGTAATTGGGCATCAGATGATTCGGACGCATCGATTGTTTGGGAATGGCACGTTGGGCATTGAATCTCTTTAAACAAAGCCATAGACCGTTCTGAATAAAGATCCAAGGCCAGGCAGGATTGGGTGATTAAAAGAGTTAAGGCGATTAATAGAATTTGTAGGTGATATTTCTTCATAAAATCCTCCGTCGTTTTTTAAAAGCGTACCATAAAATTGAAAGGCTTAACAAGAATCCCCCCAACCATATCAAGGAAACCAGGGGGGTATAATAAACACGCACCATCCAATTTTTTTGATCGGTCGTTTCCCCCAAAATCACATAATATAAAGACAGGCCTTGCCAATAAAGGGCTGATTCAGAATGTTCAGTTTTTGGCGTATAATACAGGCGACGTTCGGGTTTGATAACCTTATTATTTTGAAACCTAAACTGGGCCTGGTACGCAAGATAATTTGTGTGGGGTAGGGGGGTGATGGATTCGAAAGTAATGGTTTTCTCTTGAATATCAAGTGAATCCCCAATTGACATAACGGCCAACTTGTCCCGCATCCAAAGACTGTTACCTGTTGCCCCCAATAATATAATCCCAATACAAAGATGGGCCAAGGCGGCTTTCTTATTGATAGGCTCTTTCGGTAAGAAAAGATGAATCGTGGTGGATAGAATCAAAACAAGGGCGATTGAAATGCCTAAGGTATTAATCCAAATTTCAGGGAAAGGTTTGGGGCTGGTGGAGGTGAATAAACCAAAGAATAACCCCAGCAACAAAGTATACCCAATCGTACGACGGTTGATTAATTTTTTATGAAAATCAAAACTAAAGATCATGGCCACGGCCGCAATCAAGAAAGGATACCCCATCGTCTGGATATAAAAAGTGGGGCTGACCGATATAGGGTTGTTGGCAACGTAAGATTGAAGGATGGGAAAAACCATGGCAAACAATAAAATAAAGGTAAGATAAACAAAAACAAGATTTTGAAAAACAAAAGAACTGGTTTTTGATTGCCAAGAAAAGGTCGTGCCTTTGTAAGGTATTTTGGGGCTTTTGAACCAAACTATTACAGAGAATATCAGTAAGATAATAAAAATAAGGGCCAAGAAAATTCCCCGCGTTTCATCAACGGAAAATGTATGGACGGATGTTAAAATACCAGACCTTATTAATAAAACCCCAAAAATACACAGCAAAAATGTGATGATACTTACCAAGTGATGAAAGCGATAAAAGGTTGATGATTTCTGCGCCAGAAAGTTGCTGTGTAATAAAATTGTGCCGCAAAGCCATGGCAATAAAGACGCATTTTCCACAGGGTCCCAAAACCACCATCCCCCCCATCCCAATTCATAATAGGCCCACAAGCTGCCAATGGTGATGCCCAATGTTAAGAAACCCCAGGCTGTGTAAATCCAAGGCTTTAAGGCAGAAGGGGGTAAAATACCTGGTTTTAATAATGCCAATAAGGATAAAACAAAAGGGACCGCAAAACCAATATATCCCAAGAATAATAAGGGGGGGTGAATGGCCATGCCGGGATCTTGAAGTAAGGGATTTAATTCCCCACTATTAATGGGAAAAGGAATAAGGCGCAGAAAGGGGTTACTGGCAAATAAAGTATAAAATAAGAACATTAGTAAAAGAGTGTTTAATAAAAATAAGCCATATTTTTTGACCTCTTGCGATAAGGTCTTACTGCACATAAAGGCTACCATGTATCCAGATAAAAAGAAACACCACAGCAACATAGATCCTTCGTGATGACCCCAAGTGGCCGCAATTTTATAGACCCACGGGGTGTTGATATTGCTATGAAACGCAACAGATTGAATCGAAAAATCACTGGTTGAAAAACCATGCATCAAAGTTAATAAGGCAACGGCCAGGCTGATGAATTGAATGGATGTCACCCAATAGGTGATTGATAAAATAGAGGGACCTGAAAATTTAAGGGCCTGAATCCGCCCAAGAACAGGGGCAAAGCACAAAATAAAGGCAAAGATCAAACAATAATGTCCAAATTCGATAAGCATAAAACGGTTCCAATTTATTCTTATTATAAGGGATGTTTTTCGATTTTATGTCAAGTTTATAACTTGTTCTTGATTTCCAAGGGTTGATAGTTTTCATCATGTTTTGCCAGAACTTCTTTGGCAAGAAAAGTGTTGCTTGTTCCTTTGAATTTTCCTTGGACGACGACGGTGGATTCCTCCTTAAATAAATCGGGAAGTAAGCCTTCATACTGAACGGAAATGCTGGATTCTTTGTCAATCAATTTGAATGAATAGGTTACGCCTATTTTAGAAAGACTCTGTGCTCGAACAACCCCGCCGATACGAAAAGACTTGTCCCTATTCTGTTTTGATAGGGCCTCGGAGGGGGTTAAAAAAAAGACAATATTTTTTTGAAAAGTGGACAGAACGATATAACTTCCAACTGAAATAGAAATTAAAGCAATAATAATTAAAATAAGTCGTCTATGTTTTGGCCGCATAAGCATGATTATCTAGGAAAAAAATATATTGTAAAGAGCATGTTTAAAAGAAAAGTGTATGCTTGTTGCAACAATTATGTTGCATTTTTTGTTAAATTCCCTTGTTTGCCTAAAAAAAATGTGATAATATTACAACTAATATTTCGTTTAAATAGGGAGCAGAGATGATAAACAAACCAAGAATAGTATTTTCTATGTCAAAATTCGTATTAATCACAACAACAATTTGCCTTATAAGTAATCTGTCTGTGGCACAACAAATCGCAGGAGAAAGGCCGCAAAGCGCCCCTTCCAGATATGTGAGAAGTTTTGAAGCGCCAGGAGTAGGTGTTGAGGGCGATCGACGTTCCAGATCAAGAGGTGTGTCACCGACCGCCAATTCTTTTAGGACACAACTTGATCGGTTACAAGCAGTTATGGCACAAGCAGCAATGGCCGGGGATTTGGATGGCGTCCTTCGCGTGCAGAGAAGCGTGACTGCTTTTTTTGCAGGACGAAGCGAAGAAGAGCTTGCTGAATATATTAACCAATAGTTTATCTAAAATTTAAGATGAATAAGAAAAATCAGCGTTTTATACTGACGCTGGTTTTTTTTCGTGATAAATTAAATCTATAAAAAGTTTAACAGAGGTAACCATGAAGAAAATATATATCTGCCTTGCATGTCTTTTAATTACAGCCCACCAGTCAATGGGGTTTTCTTTGTTTGGGGGCAGAAAACCAACGGCTTCGCCTGATAATTCGCTTAATGAAAGATTGCGGAACTATACCACCCAATTTTATAATTCTCGAAAGGCAATGATGAATGACTATGTTCAAAAAAATGTGGTGTATTATTATGAAAGTGGCTATGGGCGTGATAAATCACATCCCATAAAATTTCCTTTTCCAAAAGATGTTGATCAAGCAAGTGCCATAGGTATTACGAATTTAATTGCCATCCAATTTTGCAATAAGGTACCAGACCCCGCCCAAGTCTATGTTGAAATTACTGTCTTGGGGTCAAAAGCACGCCAAACCGTTGCCGCCGGGGCGCTTGGTGCGGCAGCTGTTGCAATCGGAGGCGCTGGGGCGGATGCATCAAAAGTAACAGGGGCCCGTACAATTGTAACATCCTGTTCACAGGTTCTGAATAAGGTTTGTACCAATACCTGTGCATCTGATTTTTGCCTAAGTTCAGAAAGTGTCGGGGCAACATGTACCGCCTGTTTACGGGAAAATAGTACAAAGAATTTAAAAGGGGTCAAAGCCTGTCTGGAAGACTTTAGTATGCGTTATATCTATAAAGCAAAGGCGGATGTGATAGCAGAAGCCCGGAGAAGGAGAGACGGTATTTTAGGTGCGGTTAGTTCTGCCGTGAAGGGGGTTTTGGCAAGTGATTCAGTTAAGCAGGCCCAGGCAATGGCTCAGCAAGGATATGCGTATGGTCAGCAAGGATATGCGTATGGTCAGCAAGGGTATAATCAACTGCAGGGGTATAATCAACAGCCTGGATATGCTCAGCAAGGGGTCGCTTATGGTCAGCCAGCTCTTGCCCAATAAGTCTTATAAATCGTTGATTTCTATATCTGTCTCTTATACACATCTCCGAGCCCACGAGACCGTACTAGATCTCG
>OJGZ01000510.1_pt1 | contig 13177 bp, 6 predicted proteins | sample 1595051 | NCBI WGS metagenome assembly OJGZ01 (sample SAMN05416800, study PRJEB24817) | seawater metagenome | isolation source: Sea water | place: Canada:Atlantic | collected 2013-07 | reverse complement strand
GCCTGGATGGTGTATTGGGGAGAAGGAGGGACTGAAGAAAAACGCTATAATATATTAAGAGCCCTTAAGGGACTTATTGAAAGAAGAGGGTTTTCTTTTGAAGACCAAAAAGCTTTATTAACAGGCCCCTTTGCTGAGAGTGTTGTGGATATAGCTGAGGGGGATGTTGTAACGCAAAAAAGAGTTGGCGTTTTATCAGCTTATGAAGGGGTTAGTAGATATTTCCGACCCCGTCTATGTGCTTTTTTAAAAACCCAGGCTCTTTTAACAACAGCTGGGTTTCAATCTCCGGCAGCAGCAGCAGCCTCAAGTCATTCTGCTACAGATTCTTTGAAACCAAGGAAGCTTGTGGAAAGAGAAGTTCCTTCCTTTTTAGCAGGTTTTCCTATAGCGGAGAGTCTCCATATACAAGATGAAGAAGGACGCACCCCCTTTCATTGGTTGTTTGAAGAGGGAGAAGAGAGAGATCAATTAAGTCTTCTGCAGGTTTTATTTAAGAAAGAAGATTTTAGACAAGCCCTTAAGCAACAAGATGGGAAGGGGATAACGCCTTGGCATCAAGCTTTAAGATTTAGGTCTCCTGATTTTTTAAAGAGGATGTGGGGACTGCATCAAGACATTCCTTTAGAGACAATAGACGCTTGGGTAGCTAATACGCTTGATGATAAAGATGTTCGAAGTTTTACCCAGGCGTTTCTTTCTTTTTTAATCCCCAGGCAAGCCCCAGTTTTGGGAGGAGCTCCTGCAGCAGCTTTAGGGGCCTCATCCGGAGCTGGAGGGTTGGCGCCCTCTCTGGCCTCAAATGGTTTAGGAACCCCGATAGCCGCAGGGGCTGCCCGCCCTAATCCTTTATCGCTTTTATTACATGAAGCGTTTCTTGTTCAATCTTCAGAAAAGTTTAGAGTGTTTGACACGGCCTTCAAGGGGTTTTTAGGGATTATTGACCAAGAAGGGGAGACTTTGTTTCATAAAGGTGTGCGTGCCTATAAGGAGGCCATAACTGAGGCAGATCAGAAAACGCTTTATGATAAATTTAAGTTTGCCTTGCAAGAAATAGGAACAGAAAAAGTAGATCCTATTATAGGACAAGGGATGATGATTCAAATGCAATTTGCCAAAGAGAGTCCTTCTGTTTGGACTTTATTAGAAATGCCTTCTACCCCCTCTGACTTGCTTCGAAGCTATGTAAAAGAGTTGGATGAAGAATATCAAGCCAGAATAAAAGAACGTAACATAAAAGAAGGCCGGACAACCATAGAAGGAGATGGGAGATTGAAAGCTTTTGATGAGGCCTTTTATCGCCTTAGCCAGCAGCTTTTTGCCGCGCAGCAAGTTTTAGCAACAGGAATGGTTACACGGGAAGAAACGGGAGCAGAAGCAGCTGTTGGATATATAAAGGTCGTTGGGGAGATGATTCCCTTGCCGGGAGCGGCTGTTATTGGACGTATTTTGACAGCTGCAGGACAAGCCTATTTAGGAGCAGCCGAAGAAGGGCGCATAGAAAGAACAGCCAGTCGCTATACACGGTCAAACTTTGAAATTCTAAGTCAGTGGATGACGATGGCTTTGGAAGAGCCTTTAAGGGATTTAACAGAAGAGAGTGCAGAAGCTTTAGGAGAGGTATTGGGGTCTTGGTTTTTAACCAGAGAACCAGCAGCAACAGCGTTTACATTTATAGAAGGTCTTATTGTTGACGTTTTAAAAGATGGGGGCCTTTCTACAGTTTTTGACTCACGGTCGAGGATATCACTTAAAAGGATGACGGGTGAAACTATAGGAGTTAAGGCCTGGCTGCACCGTCTTGGGATAAAAGATACCAAAGAATGGCGACGGGAAGGCCAAACGCCCCTTGCTTATATAAAAGGTCGTGAAGAACAAGCAACGGAACTTGGATTTGTTGATGGAGGGGGCCTTAAAGCGCAAAAGAAGATAGGAGAGACAGAAGAGGAGCGGGGTCATGGGGCCGCTGCAATTGCAGGTGTTTATGCAGGGATAGAAGCAGCTGCAGACGAAGAAGTTATACAAGAAGGCCTTCAAGAAGGTCTTAGCACGGCTGCTGCAAGAGGGGAAGAGGTTGTTCGTACAGGCGTTGAGGCAGCTAAAGGGTGTGGGTGTTCTGTGCAATAGAGAGAAATTCTCACGCCTTAAAGTTCTGGGGGATTAGGTGTTAGATAAATATTTGTAGTGTAATTAGTTGCAGCGCAATTAGTTGCTTGGCAAAGAGATAAAATTAATTAAGGGCAGAGTTATGGGTCAAAAAATAATAAATAATTTAAAGAAACTGGTATTGACTGGTTTATTAGGCTTTGGGGTTTTGGGATGTTATGAAAGTTTTGGAGCAGCAGCGGCAGCAGCCTCTTCGGCTGCTGCCTCTGATGAGGAGTCTTCTCTCTCTTCTGGTGCAGCAGCTTCATCGGCGGCTGCAGCCAGTTCTTTTGAGTCGAGTAGAGAGGACTTTCCTGGTGTCACAGGGGGAGAGTCTGAGACAGGTGATTTACCCGCCGCAGCGGCAGCAGAGACCCTGCCTGAGTCTTTGGGGGTTTATTTTAGTAAACAAGTTGGAGAAGAAGAGGAAGCTTCTATAAAAACGCTTTTAATGCAGGCAAAGGGGGGTGAAGTGTTTCAGCCTCTGTGCCAAGAACAAGAAGGGAAAAAAAAGATAGTCCCTGATCAAGAGCATCCAGCTTGGCGGTTAACAAGAGGCAATATAGTATCCGACCAGGCTTTAGCCTTTTTAAAACGGCCAGTGTTTGTTTTAGTAAGTGAGATCTTAGAGTCTTTAGGAAAGACAGATGTTGATGAAAAGGGGGTTCAAGCTCTTGAACGGCGACTTCATGACATCCAACACCTTATTAATGAGGAAGAGGGTAAAGTCTTTACGTATGGAGAGCTTATGGAAGGAAGTCATCCAGTTTATAAAGAATATTTAAAAAACGAGAGGTGGAAGAAGAAGACGCCTCCCTCTGTACAGAATTTTGGGAAACCAAACCTTATAGAGTTTATAAGAAGTACCTTTTTGAATGGGATAAAGAAGCCGGCCCGAGAGATAAGATATGGACTGCTTCAAAGATTAGATCCGTCAAGGGTTGCCTTAGAAGAACGCCCAGCCGTTTATGGAGAAGCTTTACGGGCGATGAAGAAAGAAGTTAAAGCCCAAGCTGAAGAAGCTCTTGCTGCTAACCAATCAAGTATGGTGAGGCGGTTTGCTGAAATTGAGAGTTTTATAAAAGAGCCAGCAGAAGAGAAGTTAATTAAGAGCCATGCTCATTGGCAGACCCCCGAGGTAGAAATGTCTTTACGTCAACTGGCGTTTAAAGAAGAAGGGCCCTCTTTTTACTGGGGATTATGGCAGGCTGTCATAAAGAAAGATCCGCTCCTTGCCGTTCGAGAAACATCTGGTGCCGCCCTGCCCCCTCATATAAGAGACTATAGAGGGATTGAGCCTGTTGGGGATTATCCCTTTCAAGTATATTTAGAAAGTCTTATTTTTGAAAGAGAAAGCCGGATTACTTGGCCAAAACTAGAGTACCTTTTAAAGAGCGGCGCAACCTTTGAAAAACGGTTAGCCAAACGGTTACCCGATGGAAAAACCGTATTAGATGGGTTTGGAGAAACTTTATTAGATGCGTATTTAGAGAGAATTTTATCCCGTTGGCCGAGGGGGGGTGGCGCTGCAGCCGCTGCGTCAGCAGCAGGACGGGTTTCCTTAGGGGAAAGGCTAACAAAAGAGGTAGAAGGAATTATTACCGTTATAGAACATGGATATGGGCGTGGGGCGTCACCAATTCGATTAGAAGCCTTAGCAAAAAAGATCTATTCTTTAGGAGACCCGACAGAAGAGTTTGAACTAAAAAAGGGATTGAGAAGGTCTCTTAAAAGATTAGAAAGAGAGCATCCAGGATGGTGGTGGCATCAGAGTTGGTCACAGTTGGGGACTCGATCAGGCAAAACACGGTTAGAGGGGTTTCCAGAAGGGCACGCTTTTTTAAGCCAAACTCACACAGATCAGTTATTTGATGAAGAGGACATAATAAAACCCTTTAATTATGCTCGAGAAGCGGCTTCGCCCTCAGTTGTTTCTCCTTCCTTTCCAGCGGCAGCCGCAGCGGCCTCTTCAGCTGCTGCGCCTGCTCTCGAAGGTGGGAGACAGATTGGTCGGCGACGTGTGGGCCGGATAAGCAAAGAGGATATTAGTTTATGTTTTAAAGAATATCCAGAGTTTCCAGGACTGGAGTATGCGGTAACGGCATTAATGGATCGGGTTGTCGGGGAAGGGGGCATTCCCAGTCGATTGGTTAAAATAAACCACCGTCCTTTTTTAGTCACCCCCTATGTGCCAGTTTCTCTTGCGGGCTTATTAGAAACAAGGGATACAGAGGTCTTAAAGAAATTAAAGATGGGCCCTGCTATTTTAGCCGCCTTATTGACAAATCCAGAAGATGGCAGTCCCCATAATTATGGGGTGATAGGCAATCGTATTATCGGGATAGATAATGATCATAGTTTGGGGGGAAGTGCGCCTGCTCCTCAAAAAGATGGCCCCACTGTTTATACCCCGCATGTGAAGTCAGTGTTATTTGCGATGGATACGATGATGGATCCTATTGAAGATAGTTGGGTTGCTCAGATGGCGGCTTTATCGCCTTTATTGGTTATTGAAGAATGGTTAGAGCATTTAAAAGGGGTAGATAAAAGATATAAAGGCCTTTTTACAGCAGAGGAACAAGCTAATTTAATGAAGCCAGTTCTGAGTCAGGCAGAAGAAACTGAAGTTCTAACTATTTTAACAAAACAGTATAATCTTTGGTATCCAGATAAGATCAAACAATGGATTCATATGCTGACGCGGTATCAACCGTATGAAGGAGATTTAAGTCAAGGGGATCAAGATCTTTTAGCTGGAACGCTTGCAGAAAAGCAGCCAGAGATTTGGGAAAAGATACAAGGGGGTCATTTTCCTACTTATACAGGGGTATTTTTAACAGAGACGATGGTTTTACGTCTTTTAGAGAAGCTTTATAAAATAAAGAGAGAAGCTTTAAATGAACAAGAAAGACGGCGAGAAGGGGTGGGGCGTCCTGCCCGGTATATAGACTTAGTAGAACGGGTAGAACCTCCCATTGCAGCACGCTATAAAGTGGCTTTCGGCAAACACCCTGTTGAGCCAGTCAATCCTTTTGCAAATGTGCTTGAGCGCTTTAAAGCGGCAGACGCAGAGCACTTTCAAAAGAATGTGAGGGGGGATCTAACCAGTCGCACAACAACAGAGGGCTATTTAGCTAATTTATTAGGGACGCCGGAAGCAGATATCCATGGTTTACCGGATATTTTAAAAGAGAAAGCGCTAAGGATAGGCCCTGCCGCTGTTTTAAAAGCCTTGCCTCGATTAACAGGACGTCTCTCTGATGTTCGTAGGGCCTTAGGTGCAGATCCTAAAAAATATGCAAGTTTAAGGACGTCAGCAGAAAAAGCCGCCTTTATAAGGCAAATAAATTGGAATCGTTTACCGAAAGTGATTCAAGATGACTGGCTGATGATTTTAGAGAAGGGCTACTCAGAGAAAAAAGGGGGGCTCTTAGATACGCATCACAGTGTTCGGGAGTGGCCTTATTTAGCGTTAAGTAACTTTAGGCATTTAACGGACATCAAATTTAGGCGTCTTCCTTTAAAAAAACTTCAAAAGTTGAGTTTAAAAGAAGTGCCGTCGTTAAGTCTTCGAAGTTTAGACGGGATTAAGGATCATTTACAGGTTTTAAAGCTACAAGGATTTGAGTGGCCTTATTTTGGAACAACAGCAACCCTCCTTGCATCAGAACGACCTTTGGTATTTAAAAAACTAGAAACCCTTTGTTTGCGCCAGGCAAAAAACTTAAGAGAAATTGTTTTAGAAGCCCCAAAGTTAATGCATTTTCAAATAAAAGATATGCCGCAGCTAACAACCCTTAAGATCGAGGCGCCTCAGTTACGTTGTTTAGAGATAGAGGCAGCGCCTAAGTTAACAAAGATCGCTCCTTTCCGGTCAATATATTTAAGGGAGGTTCGCCTTAAAGAGCCCTTAGGGCTAACGCCAAAGCAGCAACGGTGGTTTAAGAGAACGCCGGAGCTGGATCTTGAGTTGCTCCGATATTCTGATGATAAAGACCTCCTAATGAGTGGAATTGAAACTTCTTTCTCCTTAATTAAAGATGATGGAGCTCATGCCCTTATGGCTCAACTGACAAGCTTGGATTTTAAAGAGGCAAAGATAAGAGAGGAAGCCGCAAAAATATTAGCAAAGATGACAGTCTTTCCTCAGTTAACAAGATTGGGTTTGGGAGGAAACAATATTGGGGCTTCAGGAGCTGCAGCGTTAGCGGCGTCCAGGGCCTTCCCCCAGTTGACAAGCTTGAGTTTGAGAGGAAACAACATTGGGCCTGCAGGAGTGATAGCCTTAGCAGGATCTACGACCTTAACTCGTTTGACAAGATTGGGTTTGGGAGGAAATAATATTGGGTCTGACGGCGCTAAATCCTTAGCGGCCTCCAGGGCCTTTCCTCAGTTAACAAGCTTGAATTTGGATGATAACTATATTTCGTTGCAGGGGATAGAAGCCTTATCAGTAACAAAAACCTTAACTCAGTTAACAAGCTTGAGTTTGGGGGGGAACAATATTGGAGTTGAAAAAGTTAAAGCATTAGCGTCCATTACGACCTTAGCTCAGTTGACAAGTTTGAATTTGGAGAACAACAAGATCGGAGTTAAAGGAGCAATAGCCTTAGCGGTTTCCACAACCTTAACCCGTTTGACAAGCTTGAGTTTGTGGGGAAATAGGATTGAGAATGAAGGAGTTATGGCGTTAGCGGTCTCCAGGGCCTTTCCTCAATTGAGAAGCTTGAATTTGGGGGGTAATGAGATTTGGGATGAAGGCGTTAGAGCGTTAGCGGTTTCCACTACTTTATCTGAGCTTACATGCTTATATTTAAAATATAATATTATTGGGAATGAGGGGGCTGCTGCTTTAGCGGCCTCCATGACCTTAACGCAGTTGCTAATATTAGGTTTGGAGGGGAACAAGATTGGGGATACAGGAGCTGCTGCTTTAGCTGTATCAAGAGCCTTCCCCCAATTGACAACTTTGGATTTGAGCAATAACGGTATTGGAGATGCAGGCAAAAAAGCCCTTCAAGACGCCCATCCCACTTGGGTATGGTATGGTTATAGATTTTTTGATCCCGCTGCCTCTGAGGACGATTCAACGCCAAGGCTTAAAGGTATTTTTGAGACATTGGCAGGGAGGACTTGGACACTAATGTCGTCTATAAGCGTTTCCGGGGCAGGAGCTGCTGCAGCCTCTTCGGCTGCTGTTTTTGTACCCACTCCTCGGAGCGATTTTGTTCCCTCACCGGATGATACTCCTCCAGGTGTTCCTGTTTCTAAAACTTTTTGGGAAGATACTTCTTTAAGTCTCGTCGTCTTAACTCATCAGGCTTGGCCAGCTGTAGATTATTTACAACAGAAAACCGAGAAAGATCTCCGTCTGGTCATTGATGAAATAGGCGTGACAGGCTCTTCTAGCTTTATGGGACTTGCCTGGGCGTTACCCCATTGGGCACTTTCCCAAGAAGAACAGGGCGCCTGGGCCTTAGAAGACTTATTGGAACAATGGGGACCCTCTACAGCTATTTCAAGGTCTGATCTTATCCGTACGTTTAGAAAGGGAGGGGGATGGTCAGATCCCCGGTTAGATGATCGCGATATACATCCTATTACAGTTGGTATTGCCCCAGAAACAACATATACCCGTCTTTCTTCTTGTACGGTTCAAAAAGCTTGTGAAGAAGCTTTAGGGTCAAAACCTTATGATGTTAGTTTAGAAATTGTTAAAAAACAGGCCAGTCTTCTTCCAGAGACTGTAACCCCTCTTTTAATTGTTTTGGGATCCATAGAAAAGACAGAAGCTCAAGAAGAAGGATTAAGAGCCTTTTATAAAGAGGATACTTGGGCGTATCAACGTGTTGAAGTATCTACTGTTGCCTCTTCCACAGGAGCTGCTGCAGCGGCTGCCTCTGGAGCGGGAGAGCGTTTGGTTGTTGAAGAAGAACCCTCTGTCCACCTTAGTTCAGAGACTAAAGACCATTTAGATCATATATATGAACACCTTCTTAAACCCCTTGTTAAGGCTCGTTTTCCTGAAGAGGAAGAATTGTAAGAGGGGTCTTTTATTTATTAAAGCCGGCGTAAAACCCCGAGCTTGCCCTATGGAGGTTTACGGCTCTGTTTATAAAGCCCGTTATCTTTTTGTTAAGAAAATAGTTTATAATATCTGAAGAAGAAGTAATTTATTAATTACTTCTCTGCTAAAACCATAAGATTTTCGGAGTTATGGTCATAAGGTCCCTGATCATAGTTGCCATAAACCCCTATTATTTTAAATCCAACATGTTTTAACATATCTGTTAATTCTTTAGCGGAATATAGATAGACTTCTTGCTCACAAACTTTAACCTTGTCTTTATTAATAAAATAAAAATAAGATTTAAACCTTTCATAATTGTTATCTATTGTTGCAATTCTTAATAAAGTTTCTTCCCCATTTTGTCTAATGAGGGTTTTTGGATAAACGCGATCTATCATTTCTTTGCCATAAAGCTCAATAAAAAACTTCCCGCCTTTTTTTAGGGATTTATATATATTTTTCAGGACTTTCATATTTTCTGTCTGGGTTTTTAAGTACCCAAAACTATATCCAAAATTTACAACAGCATCATAAAAATTATTATCCTCAAATTCTCTCATATCTTGTTGTTTAAACACCGCTTGTTGGCCTAATTTTTTAACATTTTCTTTGGCTAAAGAAATATTAAAAGGACTAATATCCAAACCGACAACATTATAGCCTAACTTAGATAGATAAGCGGTGTGAAACCCTTCTCCGCAAGCTAGGTCCAATATTTTGCCTTTTGGTTTAAACTTTGCAAACTGAGCGAGTTTCTTCGTTATTTCTTCAGCTATTTTGTCTTTGTCTTTAGAATATGTTCCTGTTTTATAATGGTGACCTTTTATCCATAGTAATTCATTTTCGTACCACTTATCTTTAGTATGCCCAACACAATAAGAACTAAAAACCACCAAACTCAGAATCAATTTTTTCATAAAACCTCACACTTATTGATTAATTATGTAAGAATTAAACAGGATACCGTTACTTTTTCAAAAGGAAAATATTAGCCTTTTCTAAATATCAAAGAAGCAGGGTTATATTAAGCAAGAAGACTTTATTAGAAACATGACTGTCTTATAGAAAGAATAATCTATAAATTTTAAATATTAACTGACTTATATTAAAAAGCCTCCTTTTTAAAGGAGGCTTAAATTTAGGCTACTAATTTTTTATATTTATTTTTATCTGGTGAATTGCAAGCAAAAGAAGGACTGATATCTCCATCAAAAATAAATCCAATAAATTGATCATGACTGACTTCAAGGGAAACAATAGAGTTTTCTTCTTCGGATTGCCTATTGATTAGTGTTTTATATTGCCAGTTATACTTTTTAAGTCTTGCTTCAAAATTAGTATTCACACTTGCAGAAATTTGTGAAATGTTATTGAACAAGCAATATTCTTGTAAAGCAGCACAGATTTCAAAATAAGTTTTTTGATTATCTTCACATGATAATGTTTTTGAGACTTCTAGAGCAGATAAAACAGCTGATCCAGAATTAGTTGGAAGTAAGACAGCCCCCCCTTTTATTGTTTGGTTAAGTCCAAGAGCTATTATGGATATAGAACCTTCTGGTATAAGATAGATTGATTCTTTTTTAATAAACTTCTTAAACTGAGTTTCTAATTTTAGGTATTTTTCTTTATTATCCCTGTGGATGTATAATATCATTTTTCTTTATCCCTTTATTAAGTTATATACACATGCAATTTATGCATAATGGAAAATTATTCAAGTAATAAATATAAATAACGGGAAATATAGTTAAATAATTATATTTGTTAATAGTAGAAGTCTCTCATAATTGAAAGGCTTTCTTCTTCCTAAAATTGAAGGGAAAACCTTCTTAAATATGTTTTACTTTTTATATTATTGAGTATAAGTACTATTTAGAAAGCATTTGTTTATAACTTTCATTATCCCGTTGGCGGAGGAAACTTCGCCAACCCTTTCTTTTCCCTAAAATTCTTTATAAAACCCTTTTTAAAATTGATAAACTATGTCATTTAATTAAATTAATTAGGGATAAAGAAAAATGAATTATAGACTCAGCGATTTTTATGAAGAGTTTACTCAAGCATTCTGCATTTTAGAAAAAGGGAAAATTCTAAAACGTCATTTAGGTAAATTGGATATATTATCTTATAGCCTGTTTAATAAAAACACGTTGCAATATCCCGAACTAAACCACATTTCTCTATCTAATTATCCTTCACTATGGTTAGAAGAGTACAAAAAAAATGAATTTTATAAAGAAGATGATGCCTTGTTAAAAACTCTTTCAGGATCTGATCTTACTTTATGGAACACATCTAATAAATCAAATAAAGTATATAATGCTGCGGCTGACTTTGGTATTAGACATGGCGTTTCAGTTCCTATAGGGTGTGGGGATACTTCAAAAACAGTATTAACTGTTACTCAAAATTCTAAAAAAGAATTAAAAATGTTTATAGAAAGCCCAGAATTTAAATGGGCAGAACTATGTGTAACTTTTTTTCATGCCTCCGTTAATTATTCTCTGGAGAAATCTTCCTTATATTCCTTTACATCAAAAGAAAAAGAGATTCTTTACTGGGTTTCTTTAGGTAAAAATGATCAGGATATAGCTGATATTGAAGGAATCTCAATTTTTACAGTTAAACAACATGTGAAATGTCTTCTCACTAAGCTCAACGCTGAGAATAGAACAGCGGCTGCATCTATAGCCCGCCAATTAGAAATTCTTTAATATCCCTCAAAAGAGGGATATTAAAATATCTCTACTTTCTCTATTTTGTTGAAAAAGGAGAAAAAATGAAAGCCAACATACAACAGAAAACCCAAAAAAATATTTCAAATAAAAATACTCTTCTAAAATTAAGCCCTATAAATGAAAGAACTTTAATAATTACTGCACAAGGAAGGAATAAAGAAATAGCTAGAATTATTATTCACCCTTTTCTTTCTAGCAATGGGTATTTAACAGGGGTTATTAAAGAAAAAAAGCCACTAACACAATGTGAATCTATTAGAGTTTCCAGATTAGTAAAAAATAATTTTGATAAATTTTCTATAATTTTAAAAAATCTTTATAATAAGTATAAAGAAGATAAATATAAGGGAAAAGGGATAGAGTTAAGTTTCTGGAAATCCTCAACACATCTAGTTAAATCATTTCTTCAACAAGGAATACGTATTTCTCAAGTTTACAATGAGACGATAGGGTTTATTGTTGGGGAAGGAGATGTAACTAACCTTATATTGAACAAAGAAAATTGTCCCTCAGATTTCAATCTTTTAAAATACACGCATGAGAAGTATTTAGAGAACATTCTTAAAAAAGTATTTCACGAAAAAGGGTTGAAAATATTAAAAAGCTACATAGATAAAAGTAATAATGAAAAAATAAAGTATTACGAACTTTTGGGTTCGTTGCAAAATGGGGAAACGAATTATAGGCTCATCCAATAGTTGATTCTAATTTAACCTCCGCATAGTTACAAATGGACAAGAAACTGAATAATTGTTTTTCTTGTAAGGAAAAATAAGGAGGCAAAAATGATATTATTTATTCATCCCTACAACAAACATAAATATATAAATATTTTGAACGAATCTTTTAGGCTTCGAAAACGTATATTTGTTGATAAACTGGGCTGGGATCTTAAGTGTCAAGATAATATGGAAATAGACCAGTATGATACAGAAGCGGCCCACTATTTAATTTACTTAGATGAACACAAGCAAGTGAAAGGTTGCATGCGACTTATTCCAACTGTTTCTAAAAACTTAACGCAGGATAGTTTTGCGAAATATGTGCCTGCTCAAATATTAAAGAGAGATCCTCATATTTGGGAAAGTAGTCGGTTTTGTCTTGAAACTCCTGTTGGATTAATCTCTAGCAGAAACAGTATAAGAGAAGGGACTTATGAAATATATGCAGCAATGATTGAGTTTTGTTTAGAAAATGAGGTAAATAAGTTGATATTTGTGGCCTCTAAGCCCATTGAGCGACTTCTAAGTAAAATAGGACTTCAGTATCAAAAGCTTTCCCCTGACTTTAAAACGGATGATGGGAAGGCCTTTATTGGGGAAATAAAATCAAACTATGATCAATTTATTTCATTGGTTTATGATGGGGAACTAAACCCATTTTATCAATTAAGTTCTTCTAAAGATAATAACTTATTAACAAAAGAACGTATTTACGCATAAAGACAAAAGCCTCTTATAAGGAGGACTGTATTGTTTAGACCAGGAGGCTGGACAGGATTTTATCCTATCCTTCTGGTCTTGTTTTTCAGTCCTTCTTTGCCTTCACACAATAATTCATACCAACGCGTTTCGAAGAAGTAATCTTTTACGACTCTAATCTTTTTTCTTATAAAGACTCTGGGCTGGCGTCCCTAGGTCTTTTAGCTTCTGGATCTTTAACTGTATCTACTGCGTCATCATCACTATCATCACTCACAATAATAATTTCCTCATCAGGCTCTCTTGGACGTTTAATGCGGCCATCTGTCCTTACAAATGCAGATTTAGTGATGGAAGTTCCTAATCCAGGTCTGGAAATTAAGGTTTCGCCTCTTTCTGCTGCTGCAGGAGGAAATATAGTAGCCCTATGACCGGCCAATTCTGCACTAACTCTCGTCAGTTGAATACCTGTTAGAGTTGGGTTTGTCGAAGTCCTAGCACGCCTGGTGTCTATTACAGGTACTGTACTTCCTTCCAAAACAATACTTTGCCTTCTAGTAGCGGTTCCGCCCACCCATATGTCATCGCCTTCTGTATCGCTTTCATCTCCTTCATCTGTTTTACAATAGGATTCAACTAAGTGTTTGCGAAGCAAGGTACTATCACGCAAATAGTCCCCTCTAGAAGATCTGCACAACGCTAAGAAGCTTTCTATGCGTGACTCAGGATGTCCAAGCCCTCCATGTCCTGCAAAAATATGAAGGCGGGATTCAGATAAAAACAAATGTTCCCAGGGATGT
>OJGZ01000484.1_pt1 | contig 13687 bp, 11 predicted proteins | sample 1595051 | NCBI WGS metagenome assembly OJGZ01 (sample SAMN05416800, study PRJEB24817) | seawater metagenome | isolation source: Sea water | place: Canada:Atlantic | collected 2013-07 | reverse complement strand
CGAGATCTAGTACGGTCTCGTGGGCTCGGAGATGTGTATAAGAGACAGCTATAAACCTACAGAAAACACCAGCCTCTATGCCCAATACAGTACCGCGGTAGACGCGATCCAATCACTGCTAAGCACAACGAATACCGATCTCGATTTAGCGGAGGGCAAGCAATTCGAAGTCGGCATCAAACAGCAAGCGCTAGAGGGCAGATTACAATACACCGTCTCCCTCTACGACATCACAAAGTCAGATTTGCTCAGCTCCGATCCTGGCGGCATCCAACGACAGATCGGCGAACAGTCCTCCCGCGGTATCGAATTTGAGCTCTACTGGGTGCCACTGGATCTGTTCAGTATTGATTTTAACATCGCCTTAACCGATCCAGAGTATGAAGAATTCCTCAGTGGCAGCGATGATTACAGTGGCAACACCCCCCGCAACGTCCCCAAAAAGACGGCTAACCTATGGCTAACCTGGCGGGCTGCCTACGCCTGGTCGGTTTCCGTCGGTGCCCGCTACGTCGGTGAACGCTACATCAATGATGCCAACACTGAGGAATTGCCCGATTACACTGTGTTTGACGCCACTGCACAGTGGCAAGTGAGTGATAATCTTCGGATAACCATGAGAGGTAAGAACCTCAACGACACCAAAGATTATGTGCTCTCTACCTATGGAAACCAGTGGATTTCGGCAGATGGCCGCAGTATGGAAGTCGGCCTGCACTATGAATTCTAATACCTGTGAATCCTGTGCTTACATCGGCGCCAACTTATGAAGTTGCGGCGCTGGCTCTATCTCACTCATCGTTGGCTGGGGATTCTCCTATGCCTGCTAGTGGCCATGTGGTTTTTTTCTGGCGTGGTCATGATGTATGTCGGATTTCCGGAGCTGACACGGCCCGAACGTCTCGCGGGGTTGGCGCCACTGCACAAAGAGGCATTGCGGGTCAAACCAACTGAGCTGCTATCGCAGCTCAATCCAGCACAAACCATCGAAGAAATCCGTCTCACCTCAGTGCTAGGCCGCCCCGCGTGGCTCTTGCGCAACGGCGATGGTGAGCGCCATGGTTTATTTGCCGACACTGGTGAAGCCCTCTCCAGGCTTAATGTTGAGGACGCTCTGCAAGCCGGTGTCGCTTACGCTCGCGCGGCAGGCATCGCACCCGTATCCATAGAGCACAGGGCACTGCTGAAAATGGATCAGTGGTCCCTGTCCAGCAGCCTGAACCCGCACCGGCCACTGCACCTGTTGGCGCTGAATGACCCTGCGGGCACCGAAGTCTACATTTCTTCAGTGACTGGGGAGGTAATGAGAGACACTACCGCTCTGGAGCGTGGTTGGAACTGGCTGGGAGCAAACCTGCACTGGATCTACCCCCTGCAACTTCGCCGTTACAGCACGGTCTGGCATTGGGTGGTGGTGATACTTTCCCTCGCCGGCCTGGTCTCCATTCTAACAGGCGCGGTCGTGGGCGTTCTGCGCCTACGGCTGCGTCGGCGCTATCGCGGCACCGATATCACCCCCTATCGTGGCGCCATGAAGCTACACCATGTTCTAGGGCTGTTAGTCCTGATACCTTTAACCACTTACATGCTCAGCGGATTGCTGTCGATGAACCCCTGGGGTGTATTTGATGATGACATCTCCTTTGCCGAACGTCTGGCCGCCTACAGAGGCACACCGACCCCCCACAATATCTTGCCTCATAGCGGGACCGTGGTCTCACCTGGCATCAAGCTGGATATACCACCTGATACGCGGGAACTGATTTGGCAATGGTTGGGTAGCCGCCCCTATGCCTACGCCGTTAAGGGGGATGGACAACGCCAATTGCTCACCTCACCGAACCAGGAAAACCTGGCAACATTGGCTCTAACACAATTAAAGCAGGTCATGGCCGGGCACAAGGTCACCGCTATCGAGCGGCTCACCACGTATGACAATTACTATTACTCCCATCACCAGCGCTGGCGGGCGCTGCCGGTGTTGCGGGTATGCTTCGATGACCCCGCCGCCACCTGGTTTCATATCGACCTCACCAGCGGCGAATTAATCAATCAGCTCACCCAAACAGGTCGCATAAAACGCTGGGGCTATAACGGCCTCCACAGCCTTGATTTTCAATTTCTCATTAATAACCGCCCCTCCTGGGATCTGGTGGTGATCTCACTTTGCGCCGCTGGCTTTCTGTTCTCCTCAACTGCCGTTCTCGTCGCCTGGCGACGCCTCGCTCCTAGGCGGAAACGCTACCCAAAAGAAAGATATCAGCGGATTTCAAAACCAAAGGGGTCAGAGTAATTGATATTAGCCCTTTGCCGGTATTCCTTTGATCTTCTGTCATCTCTCCTTGCCAGAGTTGAGGCAAGACTGTTCGTTTATTTTTATATTCTGCTTGATACGCTCACTAACAAAAAATCAGTTATTCGAATAGCGTCCTTCTCCGAATGTATAGCCCGGTATCATCATGTCAAATAAAGCGGTATATCACTTTTGTCAGGTGCCAGGCGCCTGGATATCTCCAGAAACAATGCCTGAAGATATTCGCCAAGTGATGTGTTTTTCTTCTCTCTATTACTGTATTGAAATAGCCTATGACATCTTATTCAAAGGGACGGGTTTGGCCGTTTTATGGAATTCATTGCTGTGACTTACCGCGCCAGGAAGGAAGTGTCGTGTTTATACTTGTTTTTTTGCATTTTAAAAGGCAGCCCGGATAACGATAATGAAAAGCAATAATATCCTACTGGATTTAATGCCTATTTTTTATTATGTAAACAGGAGCGGCATTCAATAATAAATTCACCGAGGCCTAACTTGCACCTTTACCCCGCATCTTTAAGTGAACTTATAATTTAGCTATCTACACAGCAATATTTTTTAATGATAAGCTAGCATAAAGACATAGATTAATTATTTTTTTATCTAATTTTTAAAACCGCAAACTAAAATTTTAAGAAATGTCTCTCAATCGTTTAATTGATTATCGATACTAAGGAAAGTCCAACCATGAACAGAAAAACTATCGTATTAACTGGAGCCTCCTCGGGCATCGGTGAGGCTGCCGCAAAAATAATGATAGATGAGGGGCACAAACTGATCACTCTTGATCTTCAAGGACCACCACCAGGATCTAGTCAGCATATAAAATGTGATTTAAATGATCCAAAAGAGATCGAACAAGCCGTTGCACAAATTGAAGGCAATATTGATGCACTACTGAATGTTGCAGGCGTACCGGGCACACTACCGGGAGAAGTAGTGATCGGCGTGAATGTTTTAGGGCTACGATATCTCAGCGATTTATTGATTCCTCGTTTAAATAAAGGCGGTGCAATAGCCAATATCGCCTCAATTGGCGGTTTTAGCTGGCAACGGCGAATAGCTGAAATCAATGATTTCCTTGATACTCCTGATTTCAGCTCAGGTTTGGCGTGGTGGGAAGCTCATAAAAACGAGATTAAAATAGACCCTTATAGCTTTTCTAAAGAATGTGTCGTTGTCCTCACCATGCGCCAAGCAGGATTGACACTTGATCGCGGCGCCCGAGCAAATAGCGTCAGTCCAGGCCCGGTTGAAACATCTTTATTACCTGACTTCAAGCGTCAAATGGGAGAAGATCAACTTGAGTGGGTCATCAACACAATAGGCCGCGCAGCACAGCCAAAGGATATAGCAGAAGTGCTCTGCTTCTTGGCCACCGGCCCGTCTACCTGGGTTAATGGGCGCGATATAATTGTAGATGGCGGCTATAGTGCTGGCATAACTGCTCGCTGGATAGACCCTAATGATGCCCCCGTTCGTCATGCAAAAATAAATAAAGCTGAGAACAATCAAATCCAGTAACAAATACCATAATGCACTGAATACAATATGAAAATTTGTATTCAGTGCATTAATTAAAAGTTATATCCATAAGGGCAGGCTGAACCTACTCTAGTTTGAAGCACCATTTGAAAACTGGGATAAACTGCCGGATTTGGCTCTACTATCAATTAAACACATGTAGAAGGCGGCCATTCATTTTGGCATTGGGTCGTTTTTAAGCGGAGTATAGACGGTCAGAAAGTTTTGGATTCAGCAGCGTACTTAACTGAAAATATCAGAACTGATTTTCAAGTCGTGAAGAAAAAGTAGTTCATCGAAGTAAAAAAATATAAGCAATAGCTCCGTGTTCGCTTGGTATACAAGGCGCATGTAAATAGCGCCAAGGAAATTATTATTACTCCCATCACCAGCGCTGCCGGTATTGCGGGTATGCTTCGATGACCCCGCCGCCACCTGGTTTCATATCGACCTCACCAGCGGCGAATTAATCAATCAGCTCACCCAAACAGGTCGCATAAAACGCTGGGGCTATAACGGCCTCCACAGCCTTGATTTTCAATTTCTCATTAATAACCGCCCGTCCTGGGATCTGGTGGTGATCTCACTTTGCACCGCTGGCTTTTTGTTCTCCTCAACTGCCGTTTGATCAACAGAGACTTTCGCCTGAAATCCAAGTCTCAAAGGGTGCAACCCAGTGTAGCGATTAAGCCGCCGATTCTTCGATTCTCTCTACTTACCACTCAGCAGGATCAAGGCCATAGAATGTTTGTAATTGCTGATAAAGCTCTGGCAGCCTCTTCTTCATCTGTTTTGATTTTTCAAAGAAAGATTCGGTAGCAACAGCGAAAAATTCAGGCGCAGAAACAGCCCCGTATTCGTCAATCACCTTATTCTTACCCCGTTTAACCCGCTCGAGGAACTCATCATATTCTCGCGTTAACACCTCCGCCCACTCCTTGTAGTGAGCGCTTTCCCGGAGCACAGGCAATCCATCCATAACCCCATTTTCTTCATCGAGCTTATGGGCAAACTCGTGCAAAACCACATTATGCCCATCCTCCTCATTGCTAGAACCCCGCACCACATCTGCTAAGGACAATACAATTGGCCCGCGATACCAGGACTCACCGGCCCGTGTGCTGTCCTCATGCACTTCCACCATGCCGTCATAGCTGACTTGTCTAGCCACATAGGTATCGGGATAAACCAGAATAGTTTCAAAACCAGGGAAGTGCTTCATCTGTCTATTGACTAACAACATGCAAGCATTAGCCGCTATAACAAGCCGAATCTCGTCATTGATTTCAAGACCATCACAACCAACAAAAACCTTTTCATCAAGAAAATGATTGATACAGCCCTGCAGTGTTTCTCGTAATTCCTTAGGCAAGCGTGCGTACAGCGGCACCTTATTCTCAAGAAGGGTGATGTATTCAGTCGCAAGCGGTTCCTGGAGAAGCCGGTTGCGACGGGCCTTCAATCTATATCGTCGAATGCCCCAAATACTGGCGGCCAGGGCAAAAAAAATAAAAACCATTAAGACTTGCAAGATGATATGACCTTCAGGGTTAAACGATTAGCTCAGATTATATCTCTTTATGTGAAAGCGCTGAGGCTAAAGAAATTCTTATCCAGGTCTCTCAAATCAAGCTTGGCCGGGGTTTAAAAAGGGAGGTGGAGAAGTGCGGGGCTACAAAACTCTATTAGTTCTTTCGTAGGCATAACGCATGCACTTACGAAGTCTTTTTTATGAAAGAAATATCAAACTAGTCTCCCCCTCGATATTCATTGATACGAAAAGTGCCCTGTAGCTAGACTGATTCGCCCTTTGCCTTATCGCACGCCCTCCGGGAGCTCATGAACAGTGCGCTCCAGCGTTGGAATATGTTCTGCGATACTCAAGCCACCACCGAGTGTACGCAAGCACAGGTGCGATAAACCCATCCGGTGCCAGTTCGACACTCGATCCTGCCATTCTGCTTCCCTTGGCCCGACCACAGCGACGCCGGCTTCCTGCCCTAGCTCATCGGGTGAGCGACCTGCTTTATGTGCGTGCTCGAAAATACTTTCCTGAACACTCGGAAATTCCTCCGGCGAACAGAGCACGAACCATCCGTCACTTTGCTGGCCGATGCGACGAGCAACAGAAGCAGTGGGGATACCTCCAGGGCCAACCCATAGGGGGATGGGTCGTTGAATGGGCAGGGGGTTAATGCCCATGCCTTTGACGGTATCAAACTCGCCTTGAAAGTTAACCTCTTCTTGAGTCCAAAGCTGCTTTAATAAAGTCATCTGTTCGTCACAGCGTTTACCGCGCCGAGTGAAATCCATACCCAGGCTTTCGTACTCATCGACGCTACCACCTACGCCAATGCCGACTCTCACCCGCCCACCTGAAAGCACGTCAAGTTCTGCAGCCTGCCGTGCAAAGTGAACGGTTTGCCGAGCGGGCAGCACAATCACCGAGGGGCAAAGCTCAATCTTCTCCGTTAGTGCCGCGATGTAGGACAAGAGCATCATCGGCTCGTGAAGATGCTTATTACCCGGACGCATGATTTGGTCTGGGACTCGTAAATGATTCAGGCCAAGGCCTTCGGCAGCTTGCGCAAAGTCGCGAATAGCAACAAGGTCGTTAGCCATTTCACGGACCGGTAGAGAGACACCGATTTTCATAATAAGTCCTCTGAGTTATAAAAAGAGATAGGCGCAGATGCCGCCTCTACGTATGTTGATGGCGTTTTGCTTAGCGGGCTCATTGCTAGCCGCAATTTTAAACATTTTTAATCCCGACAACGCTCCTCATTCAACTCTATTTCAATCGTCGTGTGTGCCAGTTCCTGGGACAGGAGTGCGGAATGAATCGTCGATTTCAATTGTGAATATTCGGCAATATTGTTGAGCGGCTCAACTCTGACATGAGCGGTCAATACATGATGCTCGCCATCAAGCGACCAGAGATGTAGGTGATGGATGCTTTCCACCTTTTGGATAGCAAGTAATGACTCAGTGATCGATTCCAGCGTCTGTGGGTCGGGCGTTCCTTGAAAAAACAAGCGACCCGTTGTCCACAGGTTGCGGATAACGTTAACCAGGATAAACAAGGTAAAACCGATTGATAACAATGGATCGAGAATGGGCCACTCCACGAATTGCATGACCGTCGCCACAATCAGTACTGCCACCCAACCCAGGACATCTTCCAACAAATGCAAGTTGAGCACTTTTTCGTTCAGCGTTTTCCCCTGACTGAGACGATAAGCAGCGAAGCCATTCACTGCGACACCCAGTATGGCGAGAGCCAACATCCCCTCGGTATGAGGCATCACAGGGTCGAATAAACGGGGAATGGCCGTTACCAGTATCCAAATCGATCCTGTGATCAACACCAGACTATTGATCAAAGCGCCCACCAGGTTTAGTCGACGATAACCATAGGTATAGTCACTATCGGCTTGTTTTTTGCCCAAACGATCCAATACCCAGGCGCTACCAATGGATAGACTGTCGCCCAGATCGTGCACGGCATCGGCCATAATTGCAGTACTGTTGGTTAACCAGCCACCGATAAATTCGATGACTGTGAAAAGCACGTTAAGGCAAAAGGCCCAAGCGATTCGCGTTGAACTTTGAGAGTGATGTGAGTGCGCCATGATTCCTTCCTCTGTTACTCAGCAGGACACAAGCCCTTGAGGCTTCCCGTTGTGTCCTGTCTTACCACTATTTACTCAAGATGTTTGTCTCTTTACGGTGCGCCCAGTGGTAGAGAACAGGTAGCACCAGCAGGGTTAACAAGGTCGATGAGATGACTCCGCCAATGACGACGGTAGCCAATGGTCGTTGCACTTCTGCCCCGGTACCCGTATTCAGGGCCATGGGCACAAAACCCAGACTGGCAACCAGCGCCGTCATCAACACCGGGCGCAACCGGATCAAAGCGCCATCCACAACAGACTTTGCCAGGTCGCCGGTTTCGTGCCACAGGTCGCGAATGAAAGCCAGCATCACCAGACCATTCAATACGGCCACACCCGATAGGGCGATAAATCCAACACCTGCCGAGATCGACAACGGCATGCCCCTCACCCAAAGTGCCAGTACGCCACCGGTTAAGGCAAGCGGTACGCCGGTAAAGATGATCAAGGAATCTTTGAGTGAGCCAAACGCCATGACCAGCAAACCAAGGATGATGATCAAGGTCACAGGAACAACGATCGAAAGTCGCCTGCTGGCGGACTCGAGCTGTTCGAAGGAGCCGCCATAATCGAGCCAATACCCGCTCGGTATGTCAACCTGATCGTTGATTCGCTGTTTCACCTCCGCTACAAAACTGCCCAGATCCCGGTCACGTACATTCGCTGTTATAACGACACGGCGCTTGCCGTTCTCGCGGCTGATTTGGGCGGGCGCGGGTTTAAGCTCCAGTTCTGCTACCTCACCGAGCGGCACAAAACCACCATCGGGGAGGGGAATAGGCAGAAAGATCAGGTGGTCAATATCCGTGCGTAAGGCTTCGGGGAGGCGCACTACCAATTTGAAGCGCCGGTCACCCTCGTAAATCAAACCCGTCTCCTTGCCGCCAATGCCTGTCGAAACCAGGTTCTGAAGGTCATCAATATTCAAGCCGTAGCGTGCCAGGGTCATACGTTTGGGCACAATCGACAGCATGGGCAGCCCCGTGACTTGCTCCACGCGGGTATCCGCAGCCCCAGCAATCCCCGACACCACGTCTAGAATATCGTGGGCAGTTAGCACCAGCTGATCCAGGTTGTCACCAAACACTTTGATACCTACATCGGCACGCACCCCAGAAATCAATTCATTGAAGCGCATTTGAATTGGCTGAGTGAATTCATAATTATTACCGGGCAACTGCTCCACTGCCGTCGTCATCTCCTCGACTAACGCATCCTTACTGCGACCCGGGTCCGGCCACTCACTCCGCGGTTTTAACATCACGAAGTTATCGGCCACACTGGGCGGCATAGGGTCTGTAGCAACCTCTGGCGTCCCGATTTTGGCATACACCTTGTCGACTTCAGGAAATGCTTTCAGCCGCTGCTCAAGAACTTCCTGCATCTTGATCGATTGCTCCAGACTGGTGCCCGGAATACGCAAAGCATGCAGCGCGATATCACCCTCGTCCAGCTGCGGAATAAACTCCGAGCCCAAGGTGGTCAACAGCCAGAGACACATCAAAACCAGTAGCGACGCCCCGCTTATCACGATTCCACGCCAGCGCAGCGCTGATTCCAAAACCGGCTTGTACAGCGACTTGCTGGCGATAATAACGCGGCTTTCCTTTTCGCTGATTTTACCGCCCATCAATACAGCGACCGCTGCTGGCACAAAGGTAAGTGACAGCACCATGGCCGCCAGCAATGCCATCACCACGGTTGCGGCCATCGGGTGGAACATCTTTCCTTCCACACCGGTCAGCGTGAAAATAGGGATGTACACGACGGTGATAATCGCCACACCAAATAAGCTAGGTCGAATAACTTCCTTCGTCGCCTGGAATACCAGATGCAGTCGTTCGCGTATGTCCAGCTGCTTACCGTTTTGTTGTTGCGATTCAGACAGCCGTCGAATGCAATTTTCGACAATGATGACGGCACCATCGACAATCAAACCAAAATCGAGTGCGCCCAGGCTCATTAAATTAGCCGACACACCGGTACGCACCATACCCGCCATGGTGGCCAGCATAGATAGAGGAATCACCGCCGCTGTGATGATGGCAGCACGAAAATTACCAAGCAAAAGAAACAGCACCGCAACAACCAGCAGCGCCCCTTCCAACAGATTTCTTTGCACGGTGGCAATGGTTTTGTCCACCAAAGTGGTTCGGTCATAGACCGCCTCAAGCCTGATACCGTCGGGCAACGAGGCTTTGACCGCTTCCAGCTTTGCCGCCAGGTCCCCTGCGACAACGCGGGCATTTTCACCGACCAGCATCATCGCCGTGCCCATAACCGTTTCCCTGCCGTCGCGGGTCGCCGCACCGGTTCGCAGCTCCTTACCGATGGCTACCTCCGCCACGGCTTTCACCGTGACAGGCGTGACGCCATGGCGGCCCACCACGACATTTTCGATATCAGCGATTGTCGACAGTTGTCCCGGTGAGCGAACCAGCAGCCGTTGACCATTGCGCTCGATGTAGCCCGCGCCTCGGTTACTATTATTACGGCGCAACGCCTCATCCACATCGTCGAGGCTAACCCCCATTTCCAGTAGACGCTTTGGGTCTGGGAGCACATGGTATTGTTTATCGAAACCACCAATGGTGTTGATTTCGACAACGCCAGAAACCTGTGCAAGCTGAGGCTTGATAATCCAGTCCTGAATTTCTCGCAAGGTGGTAGCGTCGAAAGGTTCGCCGTTTTTCTGCATCGCACCGGGTATGGCTTCAACGGTGTAAATAAAAATTTCGCCCAGGCCGGTGGCGATAGGCCCCATTTCCGGCTCCATCCCCGACGGCAGCGCTCCTTTTATGGCTGAGAGTCGCTCGTCAATCAGATTGCGGGCGTGATAAATATCGGTCCCCTCCTGAAACACCACCGTGACCTGTGACAGGCCATACCGCGACAAAGAGCGGGTGTAATCAAGCGCGGGCAATCCATACAGCGCGTTTTCTATCGGAAAGGTAATCCGCTGTTCCGTCTCTAGCGGCGAATAGCCCGCTGCTTCGGTATTGATCTGCACCTGGACATTGGTGATATCCGGTACCGCATCAATGGGTAGTCGTTGATAACTCCAAATGCCGATACCCACCAACACCAACATCAGGCTCAGAATAAGATAGCGCCTCTCTATGGAGAGCCGCACAATGGTATTAATCATAAGGCTCTCCTCTAGTGGTCGTGTGATGCGCCGGATTTTTCAATATCGGCTTTAATTAAATAACTGTTGTCCACCACGTAGTGGTCACCAGCGTTCAAACCACTCAGAACTTCTGTTAAACGTCCATCGCTGCGACCTAACTCTAAGGGGCGGACTTCATAGACATTACCAACTTTGATAAAGACCACTTTCCAACCGCGAAAGTCTTGTAATGCGCGATTGTCAACTGCTAGCGGTACATCGATTTTTTCTACATCAATCTCCCCCACCACCAGATCACCCGGCGCCATGTCGTGATCCTCATTGCGCAGCATCGCTCTCGCTACAACAAAAGGTGCGACATCAGACAGGGTGGTCATGTTTTTAATCTGACTTTCGTGCTGGTGGTTATTGTGGTGGATATGAACCGTCTGCCCTGCATTCACCGCGTCGCGTTGACCGGGAAATATTTTTAGCTCTGCCCAGAGGGTATCGTTGTTAACCAGAGTAAAAATCGGCACGTCATTGGCGCTTTCACCAACACTCACTGCTTGAGCCCGTACAACACCGGCCATGGGTGCATACACCTCATAATGTTGCAGACTCTCATTCGACTCAATCACCGCCAACACATCGCCCTTGTTGACAGGGTCGCCGACAGTGACGCGAACGTCCGTAACAATGCCTGGGAAGCGCGCTCGAATGGTGGCGTTTTGGTTTGGCGGTGTCACCAATCGACCATAGGCCTGTATATGGCGCTCAATACTGCTGGGGCCGGCAACAGCGGTGCGGATGCCGCTTTTATGCGCCATTTCCGGGCCAATCTCAACACGGCCTTCATGGGACTCCCAGTGCCACTGATGGTTTTTCCCACCTAATTTCAGATTTACCGCCACATCAAAGGAATGTGGTTCAGTGACAACACCCTCCCCCAACCAGTAATCACCCTGTTGTCGGAAAGTAAAACTCTCTTCCTGCCCACCCAGGCGCGTTAGCCTTACCCGCAATTCGGCGTTGCTAACGGCCTGACCATTGCGGGTAATCCAGGCGCGGTACTGCGGGGGAACGCCGCGCTCAACGAGTGCCAATTCCAGTGTAACGTCGCCTGCACGGAGCAGCTTGCCGCCGTTCGGGCCTTTTGCCTGTTCTTGCTGTTGTTGGCCCTCTTCCGCCATCGCAGTGAGTGAAAATCCCATGAATTGCACCATCAAAATTAGCAACAGGGGCCAAAAAAATAATCTGTCTTGTAGCGTCATAACATTATCCTGAGTGGGCTTAGCGCTGCAGCGGCTTGGTCGTTGCGTCAAAAGCCAGTGGTTCGGCGGTGAGTTGCTCAATCAATGCCTGGTTGAACAGGGCCGTGCTGGCGGCATCGATCGCGGCAAGCTGCGCATCGAGTAATTCACCTTGTGCCGAAACCCAATCGGCATAGCGGTAACGGCCACGCTCATAAGCCTGCCGCGTTTGCTCGAGTGCTTGTTGCAACAGGGGGATCACCTCAGTGCGTATCTCTCTTGCCGCGGCAGCACTTTGTTGATAGGTCTGCCAGGCGTCAAACAAACGCGAGCGAATGGCCAGTAATGCCGACTCCCGTCGATAGCGAACCATCTCGCGTTCGGCTAGCGCCGACTGCACTTCCCCACGATGGCGACGAGCGGAAAACAGCGGAACAGAGAGACCAGCCGTGAAGGCTGAATCATCGGTATCCTCGAAACGGCGCACACCTAGATTCCATTCCACATTGCTGTTGGACTGACTGCGCGCCAACGCGACTTCGGTGTCTCGGAGACGTTCCTCGCTGGCGTACACCGCAATGGCCGGTGACGCCACGACGCGCTGATACAAAACGTCAAATGCAGCGGGCTCCTCCAACTGAAACAAATCACCGCTCACTGAGCCAAAGTCGACCTGCTCGGCTTTCCACAACGATGCCAGGGCGAACTTCCTACTTTCCAGTTCGGCGGCCAATGCTGCCTGACGCATACTGGCCTGCTTGACCGCAGCCAGCGCTCGCAGATGTTCCGCTTCCGGCGCCGCGCCACGTTGAACCCGCTCGCTGGTGAGCTGATAGGTCTGCTCCGATAATTGAAGGGCCCTGGTCGACACAGCGAGCTTCTCCTGAAGCGTGAAGGTTGCAATAAAGCGTTGGGTGACCAGACCGATCGCATCCAGCGCCTTAGCTTGTCTTTCAGCTTGAACCAGTGCATAGCGGGAATCCGCCACGGCAACACGAGCATCACGTTGACCTCCTAACTCGATGACGGAAGACAGCGACAGCGTCATCTCCATACTGTCGGTACCAGAAAAATCCCCACTGCCGCCTATATTCTCGGTTTCCAGCTCGAGCTCATAGGCTGGTGTTAATTTAGCGGTATCCCGCATAGCTTCCAGAGCTTGTAATCGCCATTTGAAAACATGCAATTCAGGGTAGTGAACCAGTGTGCGCCGAGTCGCCTCGGTGAGCGTCAGGGATTCTTGTGCTGCTACGGTCGAGACGTAAGCCGAAAGCAGTAAGGCAGTGCATAAATAATAGAGGGAACAAGGGAATCGATGGCGACTCCTGCTCCCACAGGTCAACAAAAACATGCTTAATATCCTGTGTTAGTTAAACCAGCTAAAGGTGAAACAAAAAAGAAACAGGATTAAGCGATTGGAGGGCGGTGTATGGACTGGATATAGGTAGAGAAGGGATTAGGCTCGTCTGATAATGGGCGTGCGGACGACGGGCCGCCAATTAACAAATGGCGGCTTGCTGGCGCCGGGAAATGTGCGCCATGACCGAGGCAGTGGCAGCAATGATCACAAGTGTCAGTAGTCTGAATCTCGTCCAGGTCTGCTATCTTGTCAGTTGACTTAGATTCTGGATCAACATCAGCGAATAAGGTGTCGTGATGATAGCCAGTACTCTCGGAGCCATGTGCTGCGCCCCCAGTGTCGAGAATCACAAATACACATTGCAGCACTGTCACCATTAGCATGATAGGCGCTGCAAAGTAAGCGGTCATTTTAAGGCGTTGTTGCCAGCGTGATTATTTTGCCCCGGGCGGG
>OJGZ01000463.1_pt1 | contig 14203 bp, 15 predicted proteins | sample 1595051 | NCBI WGS metagenome assembly OJGZ01 (sample SAMN05416800, study PRJEB24817) | seawater metagenome | isolation source: Sea water | place: Canada:Atlantic | collected 2013-07 | reverse complement strand
AGATCTAGTACGGTCTCGTGGGCTCGGAGATGTGTATAAGAGACAGCTTTATAGGAGTAACGGGTTTCGCGCAAAACAAAAATGCGAGAGCCACTATTGAGGTTGACGGCGTTTGCGGTATGTGCAAGGAGCGCATTGAAAAGGCTTCAATTCAGGCCAAAGGTGTGAAATCGGCTAATTGGAATGTGGAAACACACCAGTTGGACCTTATTTATAACGAGGGAAAAACCGATTTGACCAAAATTCAACAAAGCATTGCAGATACAGGGCACGATACACAAGACATAAAGGCAAAAGACGAAGTTTATGAAAAGATTGATCCGTGCTGCAGATACCGTGACCAGCAAGTAATTGACGATCACAAACAGGGTGGTGAATAATTTTAGGAGGATTTTATAATTTTCTTAATAATGAAGTTGGTGTGAATTTGGTAATTTGATTTCATAAAAATTTAAATTATGAAAAACGAAAAACTTATCCACGCTTTGGGCAATTGCATCAATCAATGTAATTATTGCGCAGATGCATGTCTAGATGAAGAAAATGTAAAAATGATGGTAAACTGCATACGCACCGATAGGGTTTGCGCGGAAGTTTGTAGTACCCTTAACCAACTTTTGGCTACCAACTATGAAGACATAGAAGATCTAGTTAAATATTGTGCTAAAGTATGCGAGGCCTGTGCAAAGGAATGCTCACAACACAAAGCAAAACATTGTCAAGATTGCGCAGAGGCTTGCAGAAAATGTGCCGAAGAGTGCCGTGCTTACTTAACATAAAATTTGGCTGTTAAATTTTAGCTAAGAAGAGAATAATTTAACAGTGGCTCCTTTTAACTTTATGGTGTTAATTCAAAAAAAGTAAGTGTTATGCCACAACAACAGCAAAGCAAAAAGCCGCAACCCGCAAAAAGCCCACAGGCTAAAAAGCAGGATAACAAAAAGGCTCCACAAGCTGCTCCTAAAAAGAAGTAGTTTTTGGTCGGTCACATTTTGACCCGAGAAACCATCCAGATTTAGAATTTGGATGGTTTTTTATTTTTAGAAATACAGTGTTCGTCTTTTTAGTAGATAAATCATTTTATATATTTTTACTCACTAAATTATTATTAAAATGAAACAAATTTTAGGAATAGGTTCCCGGATAAACCACCCCAAATACGGAAAAGGAGTGGTAACAAATGTTACCGCAAAAATGTATTGGGTAACCTTTATTGAAAACGGCCTTGAAACAATCGCTACTGACGATGATTTTGAAATTCTAGATGCGGCAGAAGACGAGGTTGACACCGTAAGTTTTTACGAAGTAGAAAAAAGCCTTCGCGATATTTTAAAAAAATGGAACGGCTTCAGTGAACTAGTGCCATTAGCCGACAAATGGAAAGGCGGAAGCATGGTCTTAAAGCCCGCTGATTCAAATTTAGCTTCAAAGGAAATTCCTATCGATACTTTTTTTCACAAAATTGTAATGCTCCGCGATAGATTGCGGGTTATGGAACAAAAAATCAATTCTAGTAAAGAATTGGCAGAACAGGATAAAATAGATTTGCAGCAATACATAACACGGTGCTATGGTAGCTTAACTACGTTTAATGTTTTGTTTAAGAATAATTCGCAACAATTTAAAGGAGAAAGCTCTGGCAAGTAATCTTTTTTTTATCTGTGGTTTCTATAGAAAATTCACTATCTTTTTGAGTATAAATTGAAATGTTAGTTTAACAATATTTTTACAATTTTAAAGATTGTGTTAAAATGCCGTAATTCTCCTTAGTTTGCATTATTGGGGCAATTGTTCATAAAGTGTTTGAAAATATTTTAAAATATTTTCAAACACTCTTTTTTAATTCACTTTTTTTGAAGTCTTCCGAAAACGTAAGAAAATCAACGCTTTGCAAAATTTTATGTTAAAAATTAAGTTGTGAGAGTGTTTTTAAAATAACTTTTTGATAAAATTTTCATAATCTACTTCCTATAAAAGTTGGAATTGTAAGATTTTATTGGCACTTTTGGAGTGCTAATTCAAACAAACAAAAAAATGAAAACAAAGTTTAGTGGAATTTTAACACTATTATTAGTGTTGGTTGTGCAGCTCGCTTTTGCACAGGAAAAAACAATTTCCGGAATGGTGACCGATGACACGGGTCTGCCGCTTCCAGGAGTTAACATAATTATAAAGGGTACAAGTACCGGAACGCAGTCGGACTTTGATGGTAATTATACCATTGAGGCTGCAGTGGGACAAACGCTTGTTTATAGTTATGTAGGTTTTGAGACCCAAGAGATTGCTGTTGGGGCTTCAAATAAAATTGACGTTACAATGCAGGCTGGTTCAGTTTTGGACGAGGTAGTTGTAACTGCACTTGGTGTTTCCCGTGAAAAACAATCATTGGGTTACTCAACGCAGCAAGTAGAAGGAGAAGATATCTCTACAGTAAAGGGTAACAACTTTACAAATGCACTTTCAGGAAAAGTTTCCGGTCTTCAAATTAGAAGAAACAACAACCTTGGTGGTTCTACCAACGTAGTTATTAGAGGTAACACCTCTTTAACTGGTGATAACCAAGCATTGTTTGTGGTTGATGGTGTGCCAATTAGTAACAGAAATACTAACGACGCTGCACAAACTCAGGCAAGGGGTAATTACTACGATTATGGTAATGCTGCTGCGGATATTAACCCGGACGATATTGAGTCTATTAACGTGCTTAAAGGTGCGGCTGCATCTGCACTTTACGGTTCACGTGCTGCTAACGGTGTAATTATCATTACTACCAAAAAAGGTAAAAAAGCGAAAGGCTTAGGAGTAACTATTAACTCTAATGCTACTGTTGGTTTTGTAGATAAGAGCACATTTGCTGAGTATCAAAATCAATACGGTCCTGGTTATGGTGATTACTTCACCTTTGAAGATATTAATGGAGACGGTATTGATGATCAAGTAGAAAACTATGTTGATGATGCATCTTACGGTCCTGCATTTGACCCTAACTTGTTTATCTATCAGTGGGATTCATTTGATCCTTCGTCGCCCAATTACTTAAAAAAATCTCCGTACGTAGCTGCTGAGAATGGGCCATTGACATTCTTCGAAACTCCTATTACATTAACCAACTCCATTTCTATTTCAAATGGACTTGAAAATGGTTCATACCGTTTGTCGTATACTAAACTAGATCAATCTGGATTATTGCCAAATAGTACTTTAGACAGACACAACTTTATCTTTAGCGGAACATATGATGTTTCTGAAAAATTGACAGCTAGTGGATTTGCCAACTATATTAAAACTGATGCTTTGGGTCGTAACTCTACCGGTTATAACGACAACGTTGTAGGTAACTTTAAGCAATGGTGGGCAGTTAGTACAGATATTAAACAGCAAAGAGATATTTATTTTGCAACCCGCAGAAACGTAAGCTGGAACCCAGGTACTTCTGAGCCTGGAGCAGCCCCGATATATTGGGATAACCCATATTGGACTCGATATGAGAACTATCAAAATGACGGAAGAAGTCGTTTTATTGGTAACTTTGAGCTAAACTATGAGTTAGCTGAATGGGTAAATGTAACAGGTAGAGTTTCTACAGATACATATAATGAAAACCAAGAAGAGCGCAGAGCAGTTGGTTCTGTAGCAACTTCATTTGGTGTAGCCCGTGGAAACGTGGATTCAGGGTATTTGAGAAGAGATATTACAGCTACTGAAACAAACTACGATTTAATGTTCAACTTTGATGCCGATTTTTCTGAAAGCATCAGTTTTGCGGGTATCTTAGGTACAAACATTCGTAGAAATGAGTTTAACTCCATTACTTCATCTACTGCCGGTGGATTGGTAGTTCCAGGTTTATATTCATTGCAGAACAGTGCATCACCGCTTCCAAATCCAGTTGAAAGAGCTGAAAAAATTGGAGTTGATGGTGTTTATGCAAGTGCATCTTTTGGTTTTGGAAACATTGTATTCTTGGATGGTACCATCAGAAGAGACCGTTTCTCTACATTGCCTGAGGATGAGAGTGCATTCTACTATCCATCTGTATCTACAAGTTTTGTGTTCAGTAAATTGCTGAATGTAAATGCTATTTCTTTTGGTAAATTACGTTTGAACTATGCTGAGGTAGGTAACGGAGCTCCGTTTGATAGATTGGTTGATACTTATACGATTAATAATGATATAGGAACTTCTATTCCAAACGTATCAAATAATCCAAACCTTAAGCCTGAAACTACAAAAAGTTACGAAGCAGGTTTAGAAATGCGTTTTGCAAATAACCGTTTAGGTTTTGATGTGGCTTACTACAAGTCAAACTCTATTGACCAAATTGTAACAGTGCCAATTTCTGCTGCTACTGGTTATACAGGAAAATTATTGAACGCTGGTGAAATTGAAAACACTGGTATTGAGGTTTCCTTAAATGCAATGCCTGTTAAAACTGATAATTTTAGCTGGGGCTTAAATGTTAACTGGTCTCAAAATGACAACGAAGTTGTTGAGTTACCTGACGGTATTGAAACCTTACAGTTAGGTAGCTTTCAGGGAGGTGTTACAATTAATGCTGTAAAAGGTGAGCCTTATGGAGTAATCTATGGTCAAGACTATGTTTACTTAAATGGTGAAAAAGTTGTAAATCCTGATAACGGAAGATATCTTAAGACTCCAACTTCAAATAATATTCTTGGAGATACAAACCCAGATTGGTTAATGGGTATTTCGAATACCTTGACTTATAAGGATCTTTCTTTTAGTTTCCTTATTGATATACAAGAAGGTGGAAGCCTATTCTCATTAGATCAATACTATGGTCAAGCTACTGGTATTTATGCCAATACTGCCTTTACAAACGATCTTGGTAACCCTGTTAGAAATCCTTTAGATGAAGGTGGTGGATTTATCAACCCCGGTGTAAACCCTGATGGTTCTACAAACACAACTAGAACTGATGCAAATGGATTTAGTGCTTTTGGTTATGCCGCACTTCCTGCTGCTGAGTTTGTATACGATGCAAGCTACATAAAACTTCGTCAGGTTTCACTTACTTATAATTTACCTTCAAAGTTCCTTGATAATACTTTTATGACTGGTTTGTCTTTCAGTGTTACTGGATCTAACTTGTGGATTATTGATAAGAATTTACCTTACGCAGATCCAGAAGCAGGTTTGAGTTCTGGTAACCTTCAAGGATATGTTACAGGTTCATTGCCAACTACCCAGGATTATGGGTTTAACATTAAAGCACAATTTTAATACATAGAAAAATGAAGAAACTGATTTTAATTTTAACTGCGGCTATATTTGCCGTGTCGTGTTCAGATAACCTTGAGGACCTGAACCAAAATATAAAAGATCCTACTACGGTTAGTGGTGAGAGTTTGTTCGCATCTGCCCAAAAGCAACTTGCGGATCAAATTGTTACTCCTAACGTAAACCTAAACAACTTACGTTTATGGACGCAACAATTGCAGGAGACTACTTATACTGATGAGAGTCAATACGATCAAATAACTCGTGCTATTCCTGATAACCATTGGAGAGAGATTTACAGAGATGTTTTAAAAGATCTTAAGGAATCTGCAAGAGTTATTACAGAAACAGATAATGATCTTACCAATAATCTTAAGCCTAACAAATTGGCTATTATTGAGGTATTAAATGTTTACGCATTTAGTAATTTGGTAGAAACTTATGGAGATATTCCTTATTCTGAAGCATTGGATATTGATAACCTTCTGCCTGTATATGACGATGGTTTAACTGTCTACAAAGACTTGATTTCTCGTTTGAATGCTGCTATCGGAAGTATGAATACTTCTGTAGGTAGCTTTGATGGGTCAACCGACCTTATATATGGTGGTGATGTTGCACAATGGAAGAAGTTTGCTAACTCTTTGAAATTAAGAATGGGTATTATGCTTTCAGATGTAGATGCTGGTTTGTCAAAGTCTACGGTTGAATCTGCTTTTTCTAGCGGTGTATTTACAAGCAATGCAGACAATGGTAGTTACCAATATTCTGCTGCTGCTCCAAACAATAACCCTATGAACGACAACTTAGTCCTTAGTGGACGTAACGATTATGTTGCTGCTGTGACTATAATTGATATAATGAATAACTTAGAAGACCCAAGAAGACCATCATATTTCACCGATGTTGACGGCGAGTATATTGGAGGACAAATTGGTGAAATTTCTGCTTACCCAGATTATTCCCACGTAGCAGATGCTTTAGTAGATCCTACAGCTCCTGGAGTTTTACTTTCTTACGTAGAAGTTAGATTCTTATTGGCTGAAGCTGCTGCAAGAGGTTATTCTGTTGGTGGAGACGCTGCTACTCATTATGCTGCTGCTATTACAGCTTCTTTTGATTATTGGGGAGCTCCTGATGTAGCTTCATATTTGGCAAAACCAGAAGTGGATTACGCTAGTGCACTTGCCACTAGTACTTCTACTCCTGCTTGGAAACAAGTGGTTGGTGTACAAGCATATTTAGGACTTTACAATAGAACTTTTGCTAGTTATCTATCTGTTCGCCGTTTGGATTATCCAATCTTAACCGAACCAACTGATGCTCAGTCAGGGTTCCCAACTCGTTATACATATCCAGTAGTAGAGCAAACTCTTAATGGTGCAAACTATGAAGCTGCTGCTTCTGCAATTGGTGGTGATGCTCCAGAGACTCAACTTTTCTGGGATAAGTTTTATACTTTTGACTTTTAATAAATAGTGTATTACACACTCTATTCAATAGAAATCCCCGGCTCATGCCGGGGATTTTTTTATATCTATTTTTAAAGAAATATTGATACCTGAAAAGCGTTATATTTATGATAATCCCTAAATGCTACCATTTATACTATGTCATTATTTTTTCTATCTGAAGCCTATGCTCCTTGGCTCGCGCCCTATGCATATGCAGTTGTATTACTTGGGTTTGCATTTTTTCTTTTCAGGGTTTTTGAAAATTGGTATGCAGCAAATTTTGACAAACCACTCTACAGGCATTATTTTGTTTATAAAAAACTCTCCGATTCAAAATTAAAAATACTGGAAAAGGATTTCATCTTTTACAATAAACTTTCTGAAAAACATAAAAAACAATTTCAACACAGAGTAGCCCAATTTATTTCTGAAAAAAAATATGTGGGAAGGGATGATTTGGTCATTACCGACCATATGAAAGTGCTGGTGGCGGCAATTGGCTGTATGCTTAGTTTCGGTAGAAGAAATTATAGTTATTCCCTAATAGATTTCATACTTATCTATCCCGCTGAGTTTTTTAGCACGGTTAACAAAAACTACCATAAAGGAGAATTTAATCCTAGAGAAAAGGCATTGGTACTATCATGGAAAGATTTTGAGGAAGGATTTGCTATAAATAATGATAATTTAAATGTGGGAATTCATGAATTTATGCACGCAATGCAACTAGAGGCCAAAAAAAACCGAGACTTGGATTCAATTCGTTTCGCAAAACAATTTCAAAATATTCTAAGGCAATTAACTAAGCCTGAGGTAAAAGATCAATTAGACAGAACAGAGTATTTTCGTGCTTATGCATTTAACAATCAGTATGAATTTATGGCTGTGTTGGCTGAATATTTTTTTGAATCTCCACAAGACTTTAAGCGTATTTTTCCTAAAATATACTTTCACACAAAAAAAATGCTAAATTTTAATTTTGCAGATTATTGATTTTTGTTTGAAATGTGTTCCAGAATCATTTTGGCGTGTATTCTGGAGTTCTCAATAAACCACTTGTGGGTTTCCATTCCACCGCAAATTACTCCGGCCAGATAAAGTGCTTTTATATTACTTTCCATTGTGTCGGGATTGTAAGTGGGAAAGCAGTTTTCGTCATCAGTAAGCTTAATTCCCAATTGTTTTAAAAAAGTAAAGTTGGGTTTATAACCTGTTAGTGCTACTACAAAATCGTTTTCTAATTTAACCGATTCTTTGGGAGTCTTTATAAAAACTTCTGATTTTGTGATTTTTTCAATTTCAGAATTAAAATAGGCTTTTATACTTCCCTCTTTAATTCGGTTTTCAATATCGGGTTTTACCCAATATTTTACACGTTCACCTATTTCAGAACCTCTGACTACCATAGTTACCTCACCGCCTTTTCGCCATATTTCCAAAGCTGCATCAACAGCAGAGTTGCTTGCTCCAACCACCATTACTTTTTGCATTACAAAGGGATGTGCTTCTTTGTAGTAATGCATCACTTTTGGCAATTCTTCGCCAGAAACATTCAACATTTTTGGAATGTCGTAAAAACCAGTGCTAACGATAATGTTTCTAGCGACATATGTGCTTTTATCAGAAATAATATTGAAGTATTCACCCTCTTTTACGGCAGAAATAACCGCTTCGTACAGGTTTATGCGAAGATTATTTGAAGTGGCAACTCTTCGGTAATATTCCAGAGCCTCATTTCTGTTAGGCTTGGGATTATTGCTTATAAAAGGGATGTTGTCAATCTCTAATTTTTCCGAAGTGGAAAAAAAGGTCATATTCAACGGATAATTGTAAATTGAATTGGTGAGCGCTCCTTTCTCTACCACAACATAATCCAAGCTCATTTTTTTGCATTCAAGGGCACAGGCTATGCCTATGGGTCCCGCGCCAATTATTAGAACGTCTTTCGTTTTTTTGTCAATAGACATTCAAAAAAATTATTTTAAGATTTCCTTTAAGTCAGAAATGGTTTGCGATGGATTGCTTGCGCCAAAAACATAACTGCCCGCCACCAAAACGTCGACACCTGCATCAACCAACTGCTTAGCGTTCTTATTTGTTACGCCCCCGTCTATTTCAATTTTGGTTGAAGCACCATTGGCCTCAATAATTTGCCGAAGTTGTTTTACTTTTTTATAGGTGTTTTCAATGAAGCTTTGTCCACCAAAGCCTGGATTTACACTCATCATGCAAACCAAGTCAATGTCGTTGATGGTGTCTTCAAGTAATGAAACATTTGTATGCGGGTTTAACGCAACACCAGCTTGCATGCCTTCAGCTTTTATTGCCTGCAGCGAGCGGTGAAGGTGGGTGCAGGCTTCATAATGAACAGTGAGGGTGTTTGTCCCCAGATCTGCAAACGTCTTTATATACCTATCGGGATCAATAATCATTAAGTGAACGTCCAGTGGTTTCTTGGCGTGTGCTGCAATACTTTTTATAACCGGCATTCCGAAAGAAATATTCGGCACAAAAACACCATCCATTACATCAAGATGAAACCAATCTGCCTCACTATTGTTAACCATTTCAATATCGCGCTGAAGGTTTGCAAAATCTGCTGCAAGTATGGAAGGAGCTATAATTGTATTTTTCATTGGATTTAAAGTAAAAAGGGTTCTATAAGTGTTTTTATGTTTTTGGGATATTTGTTTTCAAAATCATAATGTGAAAGATACGTATTGAGTTTTTCAATATCCTTCTTTGTTTTCATAATACTGAAGTTGGCTTCATAATTTTCGAAAATCCGGTTTTCAATTTTTTGATCCAAAATCATTAAAATGTCTTTGTGTCTTTTGTCTTTCCTAATTTTTGCGAAAAGCTCTTTAATTATTTCCTTTTTGCCTTCCAGCACTTGCAGAAAGAAATTATTGTTGTAAAGTAACGCTCCCGAAATATTTAATATTGGATTCATGGCTACAATGAATTTAAACAAGCTTTCAAGCTCTGAATCTTTCAAAGCTTCGGCTTCTTTGCTTAAATAACAGATTGTGTGTTCCATGCGAATGTAAAGATAGACAAAACCTCCGGTAATCAGCCGGAGGTCATTCATCAATCAAAAAACGAACAGTATTTTCTCAGTAAAACTGAGAAACTGATACTGTAAGTTATCTTTATGGGAGTTACCCCAAATAGGTCATCAATATTTTGCTTCGCGAAGTGTGTTTCAATCTGCGAATCGCTTTTTCTTTAATCTGGCGTACGCGTTCACGGGTAAGATCAAAGGTTTCACCTATTTCTTCCAAGGTCATCGGGTGCTGGTCACCAAGCCCAAAGTACAAACGGATAACGTCAGCCTCTCTTGGGGTCAAGGTTTCCAAAGCACGTTCAATTTCCGTGCGAAGTGATTCGTGCAATAAAGAACGGTCTGGGTTTGGACTTTCACCGCTACGCAAAACATCGTAAAGGTTACTGTCTTCTCCTTCAACAAGCGGTGCATCCATGGATACGTGACGGCCAGAGTTTTTCATGGACTCTTTTACGTCGTTAATGGTCATATCCAGCTCCTTTGCAATTTCCTCTGCGGAAGGAGGGCGCTCATTGGCTTGTTCAAGATAGGCATACATCTTATTTATCTTGTTGATGCTTCCAATTTTGTTTAACGGCAATCGCACAATACGTGATTGCTCTGCCAAAGCTTGTAAAATTGACTGACGAATCCACCAAACTGCATACGAGATAAATTTGAAACCACGGGTTTCGTCAAAACGTTGTGCGGCTTTAATAAGGCCAAGGTTTCCTTCATTAATAAGGTCTGGAAGGGTAAGTCCTTGGTTTTGGTATTGCTTTGCCACCGAAACTACGAAACGAAGGTTTGCTTTGGTCAATTTTTCCAAAGCGCGCTGGTCACCCGCTTTTATGCGCTGTGCCAATTCTACTTCTTCGTCTGCGGTGATTAAGTCAACTTTTCCAATTTCTTGAAGATACTTGTCTAATGAAGCAGTTTCCCTATTGGTTACCTGCTTTGTAATTTTAAGTTGTCTCATTAAGGTTTGTCCTGTAGATTAAGGTTTAAACTTGTGTATTGAGTTATACGTAACAATTACGGAAAAGGTTACAAAAGTTTTAGATTTTTTTTAAAATCTTCTTAAAATTAAACTACAGAAGCAATTTAATTATTGCTCTAAAGTATCTTTCTTTTTAATATTTGCAGAATCTAGCTCGTTTTTGTTTTTTAAAATTAAACTGTCAATTTCTTTTTTGTCTTGGGTTACAATTTGTCTTCCGTCACGGCTGTTGTAATAATAAAATTTTTCTGAAACTGTAAAAGTTTCATCTAAGCTTTTACTTTTTGAAACCTTTTTTTCAGAAGTATTAATTGATTTTTTCCCTTCTGATTTCTGTGAAGAATTTACAAGCTGATTTTCTTCAACCGTTGCTATTTTACTCAACTTTTCATCTTGGAGTTCCGCGGAAAGTGAATCAATCGGTAAAGCTTTAGTGGATTTTACATCATTTACTTTTTCCGGGGAAGAAACGGTATTTTCCAAAATTTCATTATGCTTTTTTGTTACAGTTGAATTGATTTTCAAAAAATCACTGTTGCCAAAAAGCAAAAACGCTCCCAATAAAGTTAAAATAGCACCGCCTGAAATCCAATAGTAAAAGATTATTTTTTTACGGCGTTTTTCTTCATTAAGCGAAGTATTTATTTTCTCCCACAGTGTGTCTTCGGGAGCTTTTTTTCCTTTGTTCAGCTTATTTTCAAAAAGCTTTCCTATGTCTTTTTTTTCTCCCATTTCAATATGTTTTTGGGTTAATTGCAATGCTTAACGCAATGATTTTATCGCGTAAAATGAGTTTTGCCCGATGATAGTTTGACTTTGAAGTTCCTTCAGAAATATTTAAAAGTGAAGCAATTTCTTTATGTGAAAATCCATCCATTTGATAAAGGTTGAACACAAGCCTGTACTGATCCGGCAAATCCTGTATAAGAGCCAAAAGTTGGTCCAGAGAAAGGTTTTCTTCACTTTCAACTATCACTTCATCTTCCAGTAAATTCTCTTTAATTTCAACATTAAGCGGCCTTTTAGTTTTGTATTTGTCAATTGCTTTATAGATAGTTATTCGTTTCATCCAGCCTTCAAAGGAACCCTTGTTTTTGTATGTTTTTAATTTTTGGAAAATAGTTATGAAAGCATCGTGCAGGTTGTCTTCGGCATCGGCTTCGTTTCTGCAATATTTCAATGAGGTAAAATATAGGGTGTCTTTGTACTTTCGGAACAACTCGTTCTGTGCTGTCCGGTCGTTTTTAATACACGCTTTTATAAGTTCGGCTTCCTTCAAATAAATTTTGAAACTTTAGAAACAGTTAATAGCTTTTAAAACAATGGGTACTCCGGAAACTTGAACTCCGGTAATTATATCGTCAAATCTAACATAAATTACCTGTGGGTTTTCAGTGTTTTCATACATTAAATTGGTTATTGGGTTTATGCCTTCCAGCATATCTTCGTAATTTTCATAATAGCTCCAAGTTACAGTTTCAGGATTTGAAATACCCGAAAATGGAAAGAAACATTCAAAATAACTTTCCAATTCAAATATAGCCCTGCCTGAATTTGGCTCGGTTTCGCATTCCTCAAAGAGAATTTTTCTACAAGGCTCGTAACAGTCCTTGATCAGGAAAATACGATCTGTGCCATTTTCAATTTGTATTTGCCCTGGGTCAAAACTTGTTATTTTCCAATCAAAATTCCAATCATCACTTACATTTTCATTTCCCGTCAAAAAAATATTGAGATGTAATTCATCTTCTATAAAATAGGAAACCCAAGTTCCGCCGAAAGCGTTCTCTTGAAAATAAAGCGCTGCATTCCCCAAATTGCTCACTTCAAAATACGAACCGTCGTATTCGCTGTTGGGGCCCTCCAAATGATTTACCATCCAAATACACGAAGTTTCGGTTAGGATATTATTGCAGGTAATAACCGTGTCGGCTCCCAAACATTGATCTATTGCTTCTTTCAACTCTTCATTGTTATTGATAGTGTATGGCTGGCCGTCATTTAGAATACTGGTGATAGGATAGCTTAAACTTATGGATTTATCTTCCTCTAATGCACCCAAAAACTCACTGAATTCAATATCACTTTTTATTATCTGGTAGCCGAAAATATCCATATTTTCATCATAAATTATCAATGTAAAGGCGTAATTAAAGTCAATACAAGTAATTTCATTGTCAAAATCATTACCGGCAGCGCGCTCAATAAGATTATAAAGTTCAGAACCTACTTTGATAACCTTTGAAGGATCTGCTTTGCTTATGGGTTCGTTTTCACAGGAAGATAAGACTGTAAGAAGTATGAGAAGCGATAAAAACCAAATATTTTTCATAAATGTATCATTACGTTATTACTCTTTAGTCTGAAAATTTTTGAAAGGTTGCGTGTGAGCATAAAAAAAACGCCCTCCATTGCTGAAAGGCGTTTATTGTGTTAAAAAGAAAAATTAATCTCTCTTTTTGTCTCTGTCGCGATTATCACGGCCACGGTTGTCGCGGCCACGGTTATCGCGTCCACCGCTTCGTTTGTCGTCGCGTGGTGGACGTTCTTTATACCCTTCAGGTTTTGGAAGAATCGCTTTGCGGGAAACTCTTTCCTTCTTGGTACGTGGGTCAATTCCCATATATTTCACATCAAAAACATCTCCCATATTTACGACATCACTAACGTTTTCGGTGCGTTCCCAAGCAAGTTCAGAAACGTGAAGTAAAATCTCGTTTCCTGGTGCGTCCATATATTCTACAACAGCACCGAAATCAAGCATTTTTATAACTTTCACTTCATAAATGCTTCCTACTTCAGGTTTGAAAGTAAGTGAATCAATCTTCGCCAATACTGCATCAATACCTTCTTGGTTTGTTCCAAGAATTTCTACGATACCTTCTTCGGTGACAGGGTCTTCATTGATAACAATAGTAGTCTTTGTAGCTTTTTGAAGCTCTTGGATTACTTTTCCACCAGGACCAATTAGAGCGCCGATATATTCGTTCGGAATAGTAACGGTAACCATTTTTGGAGCGTGAGGCTTCACGTCTGCATTAGGTTGAGCGATGGTATCGGTCAATTTTTCAAGAATATGGAGTCTTCCGGCAGCAGCTTGTTTCAGCGCATTTACCAAAATTTCATAGGAAAGACCTTTCACTTTAATATCCATCTGGCAAGCAGTGATTCCGTCAGCCGTTCCGGTTACTTTAAAGTCCATATCGCCTAAGTGATCTTCATCACCTAAAATATCGGAAAGTACTGCATATTTTCCAGTTTCGCCATCAGAAATCAATCCCATTGCAATCCCAGAAACTGGTTTCTTCAATTGAACCCCAGCATCCATCAACGCCATTGTTCCGCTGCAAACGGTTGCCATAGAAGAAGAACCATTAGATTCCAAAACTTCTGAAACCACACGAACGGTATAAGGGCTGTCTCTTATACACATCTCCGAGCCCACGAGACCGTACTAGATCT